>ERZ772969.46-NODE-46-length-135706-cov-51.891899_pt1 | contig 135706 bp, 108 predicted proteins | sample MGYA00511676_ERZ772969 | MGnify/ENA primary metagenome ERZ772969 (study PRJEB29015, sample SAMEA2737651) | human gut metagenome | biome: human gut; feature: human-associated habitat; material: faeces | place: China | collected 2012 ... | reverse complement strand
GAAAACGCACTTGTGCGTAGCTAGTGGTATTAGGGCTATGCCCGAAACTGAAAAACCACCCGCTATGCGGGTGGATATTTATTCAAACCCGATTTTAAAGCGTTCTAAAACTGGCTGGAGCAGTTTCTGGCTGTATTCGGACAGAGAATACTTTCCTTTGCAAAGAACCCAATCATAAATCAATGCCCGCTCAAACATAGCGTAAATCTTTACCAGTTCGCTTGTAGTGCTTGTAGAGGCAAACTCTCCTTTTTGAATTCCATCTTCTATAATCTCTGTAATCCATGTGTAATAGAATCGCTTTTTATCGAGCAGCGATTTTTTGTCTTTGGTGACCAGCTGCGAGGAGTAGAGTGATGCCAACAAATGGATATCTACACTCGTCTCTATCATATAAAATAATTCTTGATTTAAAAACATCAGTTTATCGTAAGAGGGAAGATTGGGGTCTATTACTCCGGCTAATTCTTCATATTTAGAATCAAATAGATTAGACAAAGAACTTAAAAGAGCATCTTTTCCTTTGAAATAGTGATAGAAAGTTCCCTTTGAAGTCTTGGATGCAGCGATGATGTCATCTACAGTAGTGGCATCGTATCCGTTTTTGTAAAATAGATTCCATGCGGCTTTGACGATGCGGCTTTTTGTAGATTGGCGTTTTCTTGGCATGTAATTTCACTTCCTTCTTAAAAATTAATATTGTTTCAAAATGACAAAATAAAAGCGGATTGAGATAATCCGCTTTTATCATTCTTGTAAATTATAACAGAATTATTTTGTGCTGTCTAGACTAGCCTACCTGGAAACCATATTTCAATGGGTCTGTTCCGTCAATGAGATATGTTCCAACACCTGTCAAGTAGCAGCTTCCTGTAATCATTGGGATGACAGCATCAAAATCTGCAACTTTTGTAGTCTCTTTGATCACACCTTTGAAAGTTGTTCCGATAAAGCTTTCGTAGATAAATTCTTCGCCTACTTTGATCTCTCCCCAGTGATGAAGTGTAGCAAGTTTCGCACTTGTACCTGTTCCGCATGGAGAACGGTCAGCCATAGCATCTCCGAATACAACAACGTTTCTCATAGTTGCTTTGTCAGGATTTGGAGTTGGTCCGTAGAATTCTACAAGATCAACGGTATCAATGTCAAGCAATGGATGTTTCACTGGAATCTCTTTGTTAATGATTTCCATCATCTTCATTCCTAATTTGGTGTACTCAGGAACTGTCTTTGGATTGATCTCTCCGATGTTTAATTTTGTTGTGTCAACTAATGCAAAGAAGCTTCCGCCGAAAGAAATTGTAAATGGAATTTCCTGTCCGTCAACTGTAACAGAAAGGTTTTCTTTGTAAACAAATGCAGGAACGTTTGTCAATGTAACATTTTCTACCTTACCGTCTTTTACGATTGCCGTTGTACGGATAAGTCCTGCAGGAGCATCCAATACAACAGAGTTCTCTCCTTCGTGAGATTCTACTAAACCAGCTTCGATGGCTACAGTGACAGCACCGATTGTACAGTGTCCGCACATGTTTAAGTATCCGCCTGTATCCATGAACATTACACCGAAGTCAGCTTCTTTGTTCACTGGTTCGCAAAGGAAAGCACCGAACATATCATGATGTCCTCTTGGCTCGAACATCAATGCTGTACGAACGTGATCGTAGTTGTGTTCCATCCATTTTTTCTTTTCAATCATTGTGTTTCCTTCGGGTTCCGGGAAGCCGCCGATTACGACTCTACAAAATTCTCCCACAGTATGAGCGTCTACTACTTGAAGTTGTGCTTCAAAACGATCAAAATTTACGTTGGCTTGTAATTTCATAATATACAACCTTCTTTCTTTTTATTTTTGTTTAATGCTTGCTCTGAATACACATACTAGTCATATCTCTAATTGATCTCCGATTGAGCAGTCTGTGACTGTGCTTACATTCAATTATAGAAAATAACTATAAATTGTCATCTGACAAAGAGTGCCTGATCGGATTTTTTTAATCATAACATCTCTAAAATAAGGTAAGAAATGATAAAAAACTAACGATTAGACTATATTCTAGTATCTAGTTCAGTTTATATACACTATTATGTCCCAAAAGGCTTGAAAAGTCAATGAAATTTTGCTAAAATAAATTTAATAAAAAATGTCTAAAAAGTGTTGAAAACTGCGGAAAATTGTGATAAAGTTAGTGAGCAACGAAATGTGATATGGGGGTAGTTGGGTGACTGGTGTGCCTCCTGGTCTTCAAAACCAGTGTGGGGCGTTAAGAGCGTCCCGGGTGGGTTCGATTCCCACATGCCTCCGCCAAAAAAGTGTTAAAAAAAAGACCAACAGAAAAAGAGGTCTGATATATAGAAAAAACCTATAACAATAAATAAGTGAGCAGAGGGTACTCGGCTTTTTACTTATATAAAAATTAAAAATATAAAGGAGAAGATTGTCATGGGAAATTTACAGATTCTACTAAGACAACATGTAGGTGCACCTTGTGAAGCGATTGTAAAAGCCGGCGACAGAGTGGAAAAAGGAACTCTGATTGCAACACCAACAGGGCTTGGCGCTAATATTTTTTCCAGTGCATACGGTGAAGTTGTTGAAGTGACGGAAGACAGAATCATTATTAAACCGGACGAGGAACAGAAAGATGAATTCGTACCAATTGAAGAAGGAAGCAAGCTTGATATGGTGAAAGCTGCCGGAGTAGTTGGTATGGGCGGTGCCGGATTCCCAACAGGAGTAAAACTTGGCACAGACCTTGAAGGTGGATATATTTTGATTAATGCAGCAGAGTGTGAACCGGGACTTCGCCACAACATTCAGCAGATTGAAGAAGAATGTGACAAAGTAATCCGCGGGGTGAAATACAGTATGGAGATTTCGAATGCTGCGAAAGCAATTTTTGCAATTAAAAAGAAAAATACAAAAGCAGTTCAGACATTGAAAGAAGCTTTGAAGGATGAGCCTGCAATTTCTATTCATTTACTGCCGGACATTTATCCGATGGGCGAAGAAAGAGCGGTTGTAAGAGAGTGTCTTGGGATCGAACTTGATCCGACACAGCTTCCTTCGGCAGCAAAATCTATCGTTATCAATGTGGAAACACTTGCAAGAGTTGCAGAAGCAATTGACGAAAGAAAGCCTTGCTTCAGTAAGAATCTTACAGTGATCGGTAAGCTTAACGGTGGAAATCAGCCACATGTATTTATGGACGTTCCGGTAGGAACATCTGTGGAAGAGCTTATTGAAAGAACTGGCGGCATTGATGGAGTATATGGTGAGATCATCATGGGTGGACCGTTTACAGGAAAAGCAACTACATTTGATGCGCCGATTACAAAGACAACAGGTGGAATTATCGTGACAATGGAATTCCCTGATCTTCACGGAGCAACAATCGGACTTCTTGTCTGTGCGTGCGGTGGAGACGAAGCGCGTATGCGTGATATCGCAGAAAAGATGAATGCAAAAGTTGTTTCTGTGGCAAGATGCAAACAGGCGGCAGAGATGAAGAACGGCGCTTTGAAATGTGAAAGACCGGGAAATTGTCCTGGACAAGTTAAAAACAGCATGCAGTTTAAGAAAGATAAATGTGAATATATAGTAATTGGTAACTGCTCTGACTGTTCCAATACAGTTATGGGATCTGCGCCGAAGATGGGCTTGAAAGTATTCCATCAGACAGATCACGTGATGAGAACAATTGGACATCCGCTTTACAGATACTTAAGAGTGTCTAAAAAAGTAGAACAAGATATTTAGATAACGGTATAACTATCACCAGCCGAATCACGTGGAAAACCCCCGATTTTCCAGAACTTAGATGAATCATCTTTGTGGAGACGGAAGAGTGATTGGGATATATACACTGGGGAAACCCGAGGACAAACAAAATAAGGAGGTAAGAAATTATGTCAATTACAGCCGAAACATGTAAAGAACATGCAAAGGATCCTGCAGTATTATGCTGTAGAGCAGAAGCAGGTATTACAATTGGCCCAGAAAACTTAGAAGATCCAACAATTTTTGATGATTTGGTGGATTCAGGGTTATTAAATTTAGATGGTTGCTTAACTATCGAACAAATCTTAGGTGCAAAACTTACAAAAACTTGTGATTCTCTTACACCGGTTACAGCTGATGTTATCGATGCTGTACAGGTAGAGGCAGCGCCAGCAGAGGAAGTTGTAGAAGAAACAGCAGCTCCAGTAGCAGCAGTTCCAGCAACAGCTACAACAACAGTATCAGGTGGAACATTAAAGATTCATATTGGAGAAGGTAAAGATATCGATATCGAGTTACCAATGGGAATCGGTACAGGTGCAGCTCAGGCAGTAGAAGTACCAGCAGAAGCTGTAGCAGCAGTTGAAGCAGCTCCGGCAGCAGCAAACAATGAAGAAGTAAAAGTTGTTAGAACACTTACAAGAAAACACTTCAACATCACAGAAGTTAAGAGAGGACCAGAGACAAAGATCGAGGGAACAACTCTTTACATCCGTGAAGGAATTGAAGAAGAAGCAGTAGCTTCACAGGAACTTGTTAACAGCTTAAAGATTGATATTATCACACCAGAACAGTACCACACATATTCAGAAACAATCATGGATGTTCAGCCAATCGCTACAAAAGACGGCGATGATGAAATTGGTTCAGGTGCTACAAGAGTGCTTGACGGCGTTGTTATGATGGTAACAGGTACAGATGCAAATGGTGTTCAGATTGGTGAGTTTGGTTCTTCAGAAGGATACTTAGACGAAAACATTATGTGGGGACGTCCAGGTGCACCTGAAAAAGGTGAAATCTTCATTAAAACTGAAGTGGTTATCAAAGAAGGAACAAACATGGAAAGACCAGGTCCGTTAGCTGCGCATACAGCAACAGATGTGATCACTCAGGAAATCAGAGAAGCATTGAAGAAACTTGATGAATCTCTTATCGTAGATACAGAAGAATTCCAGCAAGTAAGAAGACCAGGAAAGAAAAAAGTTGTTATCGTAAAAGAAATCATGGGACAAGGTGCTATGCACGACAACTTAATCCTGCCAGTTGAGCCAGTTGGTATTCTTGGTGGAAAACCAAACGTTGACTTAGGAAACGTTCCGGTTATGGTATCTCCATTGGAAGTATTAGACGGATGTATCCATGCATTAACATGTATCGGACCAGCTTCTAAAGAAATGTCAAGACATTACTGGAGAGAGCCACTTGTTCTTGAAGTACTTCATGATGAAGAAGTTGACCTTTGTGGAGTTATCTTTGTTGGTTCTCCTCAGATCAATGCAGAAAAATTCTATGTATCAAAACGTGTTGGTATGATGGTAGAAGCATTGGACGTAGATGGAGCTTTCGTTACAACAGAAGGTTTCGGAAACAACCACATTGACTTTGCAAGCCACCATGAACAAATCGGTATGAGAGGCGTTCCTGTAGTTGGTATGTCATTCTGTGCAGTTCAGGGAGCACTTGTTGTTGGTAACAAATACATGACTCACATGGTAGATAACAACAAATCTGAATCAGGTATCGAAAACGAAGTTCTTGCATGTAACACACTTTGCCATGAAGATGCTATCAGAGCTCTTGCAATGTTAAAAGATGCTATGGCTGGAACAGAAGTTAAGAAAGCTGAAAAGAAATGGAATCCAAACGTAAAATCTACAAACGTAGAATTAATCTCTAACGTAACTGGAAAACCAATCGAGTTAGTTGCTAATGAGCAGTCATTACCAATGAGTGCAAAGAGAAAAGAAAAATACGACTAAAAGCTAGGTGACGGATTATGAAATATGGCGATAAGATAATTAAGATGGAAGGCGTAATTGTGGAAGTTCATGACGGCTGTGTTGCAATAGACTTAAAAGGTCGTCTTGGATACTTGAAGATTCCGATGAGAATGCTGATTACGGACTATCCGCTTGTGGTAGGACAGGAAGTTGCATGGAATATGAGTTTCATAGAGCAGCTTGGTCCCGAAGCCAATGATAAATATGTCAGTAACCTAGATGTCTACAATAGGCGCCAGGAAGAAATGCGTGCCAAAAATGAAGAGAATAACAAGGAGGTATAAGAAATGAGTTTAACAACTGTTAAAGGAATGCAATCAGAAATTTTCGTTCCGATTACTCCGCCGATGGTATGGACTCCTGTAACAAAAGAGTTAAAAGACATGACAATTGCTCTTGCTACAGCAGCTGGTGTACACCACAAAGAAGACAAGAGATTTAACCTTGCAGGTGACTTTACTTGGAGAAAAATTACTGACCAGATGAAATCAAGTGAATTAATGGTTTCTCATGGTGGATATGACAATGGTGATGTTAATAAAGACATCAACTGTATGTTCCCGATTGATAGAATTCATGAATTAGCAAAAGAAGGATTTATCAAAGCTTGTGCACCTGTACACGCAGGTTTCATGGGGGGTGGTGGAAACCAGGAGAAATTTAAACATGAGACTGGTCCGGCTATTGCCCAGATGTTTAAAGAAGAGGGCGTAGATGCAGTTGTCCTCACAGCTGGCTGAGGTACTTGCCACCGCTCTGCAGTATTGGTGCAGAGAGCGATTGAAGAAGCTGGAATTCCTACAATTATTATTGCAGCTCTTCCACCAGTTGTACGTCAAACTGGTACACCACGTGCGGTAGCTCCGTTGGTACCTATGGGTGCTAATGCTGGTGCTCCTAACAATGTGGAACAACAGACAGCTATTGTAAAAGCAACATTAGAACAATTAGTAGAAATCCAGACACCTGGAAAGATTGTTCCGCTGCCATTCGAATATGTAGCTAAAGTTTAATAAAACTTTAAAAAAGCAGATGCGAATGCATCTGCTTTTTTGATATAATAAATACATCAAACAGGAGGTGTAATAGTTATGGAGGAACAGACAAAAGATTTGAGACGTCTTGTCATTAAAGCCTACCACATGAATGAAATAGAGTGGGGAGAGCACAATGACATCACAGTCGATGGGAAGATGACGGTTAGTAAAGAGATGATTGAAGAGCTTGTAGAATCGGAACCGTTGATTGAAAAAATCGACATACAGATTATCAAGCCGGGTGAACATGAGCGTTGGACAAATACGATAATGGATATTATTCCGATTTCCACAAAAGTTCTGGGGAAAATTGGAGAAGGTATTACACATACAATTACGGGTGTGTATGTAATTTTAACAGGTGTGGATGTTAACGGGAAACAGACACATGAATTTGGTTCTTCAGAGGGTAACTTGAAAGAGATGTTATATTTGAACCGTGCGGGAACACCTGGCGATAACGATGTGATTATATCATTTGATGTAACATTAGCTGCGGGAATGGGGCAGGAGAGACCGGGACCGACAGCGGCTCATAGGGCGTGCGATAGGTTTATCCAGAGCTATCGCAACAAACTGAAGAAATTCAAGGGTGATTTGTGTACGGAGCGTCATGAATATCATGACATTGTGAGAACGGGAAAGAAACGTGTGTTGATTATTAAGCAGGTAGCAGGTCAGGGTGCGATGTATGATACACATTTATTTGCAAAGGAACCTTCAGGAGTGGAAGGCGGAAAATCGATTATTGATATGGGTAATATGCCGATTATACTGACGCCGAATGAATATCGGGATGGCATTATCCGGTCTATGCAGTAGGAGGTGTGAACTATGGGAATTGGTCCTTCGACAAAAGAGACATCGTTACATCATTTTAGAGACCCTCTGTTGGATGTGGTTTCAAAAGATACAGATGTGGATTTGATGGGCGTGATGTTAGTCGGATCGCCGGATGGAAATGAAGATAAGATGCTTGTAGGAACAAGGGCAGCGGTCTGGGCGGAGTGTATGCGTGCAGATGGTGTAATCCTTTCCTGTGATGGCTGGGGAAACAGCCATGTCGATTATACAAATACAATGGAACAGATCGGCACACGAGGAATACCGGTTACAGGGATTACTTTTAATGGTACAGTAGCGCAATTTGTAGTAGTAAATGACTATTTGGACGGGGTTGTTGATATGAACAAGAGCGCCAGTGGTGAAGAGACAAATGTAGTAGGCGAAAATAATATGACAGAGCGTGACTGCAAACTGGCACTTGCCAAATTGAAATTGAAAATGCGTCAAAAAGAGCAGAAAGAATAGAGAAAAGATGACAGTAAAATACAGGGTCAAAACAAAGCATACAAAAGAGCTTTTAAAAGAATTTGTGAAATTTTCATTTCGTGTAAATCATCCGAAGACTACGCTTCGTCTGTTTGTTATCGGTGTAGGATTTCTGATTATAGGAACCGGCATAGAGAGAGGCTCTTTGGCGATGTGGATGTGTCTGGTAATAGGTATCTTGTTGTGTATATTTGCATTTGCAAGACATCATATCGGCGTGATGCAGCTGAAAGGAAATGATGAAATTTATCAGAATGACTGGGAAGTGGATACTTCTTTTTTGGATGGAGAGATTCGAATTAAAAATAGTGGAGAGACGAAAGGATTTTCGAAGAGTTATAAGGAAGTAGCTGCTTTGTATATGGATGAAAATAATTATTACATAGGGATTGAAGGGGATAATCTATACCCGCTTCCGAGAAAATGCTTTGTAGAAGGAAAGCAGGAGGAATTTGAGAACTTCATAAAAAAGAAAACGGGGCAAAAGATGATGTATGTCCCATTTCGCATGAAAAACAAATTTGCAATCATAAGGGAAAATATGAAAGCAAAAGAAGCAGAACACGATTTGAAATTAGAAGAAAAGAAAAAGAATGGGAGTTGTTGCGAGGCAGATGAGAAATCATCTGAGGAGCAATAGCTCCTTTTTGTTTGTGAATTGTGCATAATGCACTAAAAATGGGGTAGTGCGGGAAGTAAAAAGTGTTTAGATTATTCATATTGTTGAAAAAAAACTAAAAATAGAAAAAGTATTGTACTAATTGTTGGTTTTATGTTAGTATGGATAGTAGATTTATATAAAAATTCCAAAGAAAGGAAAGAATAAGGTTATGAGAAAGAAAAAGATATTTAGTCTTTTATTAGCGGGTGCTTTGATTGGACAGACATTTTCGATGGGGGCATTAACGGCTTCAGCGGAAGAAAATCCGTTGGTCGGAAAGGAACAGTTATCTGATAACAACACGGCAGCACCGAAAAAAGATGATGTGGTGCCAAATGCAAATCAGTATGAGTACCAAAAGCAGGAATTAGCAGCTTTCTGTCATTTTGGACCAAACACATTTAATGAATTTGAATGGGGAGAAAACTACGGAAATAAAACTCCGGATGAAATCTTTAAGTTAGAAGAAGAGTTTGATGAGGATACTTTTGTTAAGACAATTAAAGATGCAGGTTTCAAAAAATTGATTGTAACAGCAAAGCATCATGATGGATTTTGTATTTGGGCAAGTGAGCATACAAAGTATGATGTGGCAGAAACAAGTTATAAAGATGGAAAAGGGGACATTTTAGAAGAATTATCAACAGCCTGTACCAAATACGATATTGATATGGGGTTATATCTTTCTCCGTGGGATATCCATGATGATAGTTATGGATATAAAAGGGCAGATGGAACTCCGTTAGTGCGTCTTGTAAATGGAAAAAGTGAGCCGATTGCAGGATTGACCTGGGAACAGGTATTTGAGCAGGATGCAAAAGACTATAACGAGTATTATAACAATCAGTTAAAAGAAATTCTTAGTAACGATAAATATGGTAATAATGGACATTTCAATGAAGTATGGATGGATGGAGCAAAAGGAAGTGGCGCCGGTTATCAGGAATACACATTCGAGAAATGGTTTGATACAATCCAACAGTATGAAGGGAAGAAAGCAGGGTTTGAATCGGATTGTATGTTGTTTGGGGCAGAGGCATACACAACTGTAAGATGGATTGGAAATGAACTTGGTTATGCCAATGAAGAGACGTGGTCTAAATCAAAAGTAGATTATGAGAAGAATACGATTGACAGTAAAAAAGTAGGAAGCTACACAGTTGGTTACGAAGATGGAAATCAGTGGACTGTTCCAGAAAGTGATGCGCGTATTACTTCTGGGTGGTTTTGGGGAACCGCAAAGAACACACCAAAAAGCGTAGAAGATCTTGCGGGAATGTACTTTAATTCGGTTGGACACAATTCTCCGTTATTATTAAATATTCCGCCAAATGACAAAGGAAAAGTAGACGATGCAATTTTAAAAAGAGTAGCAGAGTTCGGAAAGAATATCCAAGATACATTTAAGGAAAATATGGCTGGACATGCAACGGTGAAAGCGTCGGAAGTACGTGGCAATGACATAGATTACTCACCGGAAAATGTGCTGGATGGAAAAGATGACACATATTGGACAGTCAATGATGGAACAACGAAAGGTTCACTTGTTGTAGAACTTGGCGAGACAAAGACCTTTGATGTAGTGTCAATTGAAGAAGCCATTCAATTTGGACAGAGAATCAAAGAATTTAAAGTGGAATATAGCAATAATGGCGAGAGTTGGAAAGTATTTGATCAGGGTACGACCATCGGTGCAAAGCGGCTTTCCAGAGAAAATCCGGTGAAGGCAGATAGACTTCGCATTACGGTGACAACAAGTAAAGAGGTACCGATGATCTCTGAGGTGGGCGTTTATAAAGCGACAACAGATTTTGAATCTCCATCAGCTGCGCCAGAGGGAATGCAGATAATCGACGAAAGAGACGAAGCGTTTAAATTTAGCGATGGATGGACACAGGAAAATGCATCCCAGTCTCTGAATGGTACAAGTGCATGGGCAAAGAGGAAAGGCGATTCATTTGAGGTGAAATTTAAAGGCTCAAAAATTTATCTTGTGGGTACAGTGGATCCTGGACATGGAAAAGCGAAAGTTACAGTAGATGGAAAAGAGACAGAGATTAATACATATGCATCTAAGCGCGCCATAGGACAGATTATATTCACATCCGAAGACTTGACAGATGGAGAGCATACTTTGAAATTAGAAGTGTCTGAGAATAATAAGGCAATTGGAGTGGAAGGCGCTTATGTAATCAACAATGGCGGACTTGGTATGATTGGTGTAGAAAAAGCAGATTACACCATGAAAGAAGATTCTGAAATGAAGATAAAATTAGTTCGTGTTGGAGGAACTACAGGGAAAGCAACTGTCACAGTAGCGCCGAATCCGGGAACAGCGATTCAGGATGATTTCGATACCGAAGGAACGACGACAGTAACATTTGAAGAGGGCGAGAAAGAAAAAGAAGTCGTTGTTATTACAAGACGTAATACAAAAAAGACAGGGGAACAGTATTTTACAGAAGAGTTGAGTACGAATACGGAAAACCTGATTGTTGGTTTCAACTCGAAAACGAAGATTACGATTTTGGATCAGGAAGGTTTGCCGGCAGAAGTGACAACAAAGAAACTGCCAAAAGAAGTATATAAAAATGCTACGGCGACTTCAGAAGAAACAGTGAAACAACAACAAGGAATTGAAAAGGCATTTGATGAAGATAACAGCACATTTTGGCATGCCAACTGGGACAATGGTAAATTGGCGGCTAATCCAGGCGGTATATCTGTAGAGATACCACTAGACGAGGTGAAAGAATTAGCGAAACTGACATATTTGCCAAGACTTGACCAGGCAGATGCCGGTACAATCGGTCAATATGTGATTGAAGCGGCAGTTGTAAAAGAAGACGGCAAGACAGCAGAAGCGGTGGCGGAAGAAACAAAAGCAGCAGCGGTGGTTGAGGAGACAGAAGCAGCGGTAGTTGAAGAAACGGAAGCAGCGGCTGAGACGGCATTGCCTGTCGAGGGGGATGAAACAGCATCAAAAGCAGCAGTTGCTGCAGATGCAAAGGCAGCGGCGGAAGAAACAATCCAGTGGAAAAAAGTATGTGAAGGTACATTTAAAAAGCAGGGGAACTCTACGAATCCTCAGGAAGTAGTATTCCCAGAGACGGTAAAGACAAATCGCATTCGTCTTACAGCAAAGAAAATGGCTGGCGGAGAACATCCAACAGCTGCGGAAATTGCGCTTCACGAAAAGACAGAACCGGTTCTGTTTACGATTACAGCAAAAGCCGGAGAACACGGCAGCATTCAACCGGTAACAGGAGCATTAGATGCTGACGGTAAAATGCAAATACAGGCTGGAAAATTAAAGACATTTGCAATGAAACCAGAGGCAGGTTATGTAGTGGATGATGTAAAAGTGGATAACCAGTCTGTTGGAGCAGTAAGTCGTTATACAGTAGAATCTAATGAGGAATCGCCAAAAGATGTGACGATTGAAGCAACATTCAAAGCTTGTGAACATGCGAATACAGAGATTCAAGGGAAAAAAGCAGCAACTTGTACAGAAGATGGTGCAACAGGCAAAGAAGTATGCTTGGATTGTGGAGTAACAGTCAAAGAAAGTGAGGTAATTCCAGCACATGGACATAAGTTTGGGGACTGGGAAGTAACCAAAGAACCAACACACACAGAGGAAGGTAAGGCTGAGAGAACTTGTAGTGTATGTAGCACAGTAGAGGAAAAAACGCTTGCAAAACTTCCAATGAATACAGATAAGTCCAAGCTTCAAAAGTATTATGATGAGTGCATCGGATACTACAAACAGTCTGATTACACAGCAGACAGTTGGAAAGCATATGAGGTAGCATTGAAGGATGCAAAAGCGATTTTGGATAAAGATGGTGTCACACAGGAAGAGATAGACACAGCAATCAATAAACTTGCAGACGCAGCGAAAAAACTAGTGAAGAAGACAGATTCAGGAAATGCATCTGATCAGTCAGGAAATACTCCTGTAACAGGAGATTATTCAACACCAATGGTTCTGATTTTAGCAGTGACTGTATCTGTTATCGCAGTTATTTACCAGATGAAAAAGAAAATAAGATAATTTTTGGCAATTTACAGAAAATTGTGTGAAAAAATACTGGACAGAAATTGTGTCCTGTTTCATTGCTCTGCTGTTGCTGTGGATGGAAAAGCATACTTGTTTACGGCTGCAAGCGGAACAGGAAAATCCACGCATACAAGGATGTGGAGACAGCATTTCGGCGGCAGGGCAGTGATGGTTAATGACGATAAACCGATTCTTCGGATAAAAGATGATGGAATTTATGTATGTGGAACTCCGTGGTGCGGGAAGCATGGATTGCAGACAAACGTGGAAGTGCCGGTGCAGGGGATCTGTATTTTGAGAAGAGGAGAAGAAAATATGATCAGAAAAATTTCTGCAATAGATGGATATCCGGATCTGTATAAGCAGACTTGCCGTCCCGGTGAAAAGGACAAGATGTTAAAGACACTTTCGATGATTAAACAGATGGCAGAAAGACTTCCGCTATATGAGATGCATTGTACGATATCGGAGGAGGCAGCAGTTATGGCATGGGAGAGGATGAAGCCATAAGAACGACCTGTAATGAAATAAAATGATGTCGGGGTCAAAAGCCCCCGACTTTGATGCCTACGGATTGCTCCGTGCTACGCACTCCCACAATCCTACCCAATATTCGCATATCGTGGGATTATCATCCCACTTTTATGCTCATAGCAGGGCGGGTTCTAAGGTCTTTCACCCACCTATGAGCAAGCTCATGTGGGCTTAGACCTTTTGACCCTGGCATCTCAATATTTTGATAAGCATGAAATAGTTTTGAGAAAAGAGGGAGAAAAATGAAGAACAGAAAAAAAGTATTATCATTTCTGCTGGCAGGTGTTCTTACTTTGGGGTGCTTTCCGGTGACAGCCGGAGCAACGAATAACTCAAAGGACGGAACAAAGCCGGCAGATGGAACAACAGTGGAGCAGCCGTTCCCGAAAACGTTGTTTTTGGAGGAACATAATTCATCCAAAGGATTTACAAGATTCCGTATTCCTGCCTTGGTAACTGCAGGTAATGGAGCATTAATTGCAGCAACAGACATCCGATGGGATATTTGCGGAGACGGAGCAGGATTGGATACGGCAGTATCAAGATCCACAGATAATGGAGCAACCTGGTCTTATACGGTAGCTAATTATCTGGGAGATAACGGAAACCGGTTTAATCATGATTCAACAGCATTTATTGATCCTGCATTGCTTGCTGACGGAGATACAATCTACCTCGCATGTGATTTGTTGCCGGCAGGTCTGGCAGTTGCAAATGCAGCAAGATATCCGGCGAAGGCAGGAAGTACAGGTTATGATACAAATGGAAATCTGCTTCTTGCACTCAGTACAACCAGTGTAAATGGTCTTTCCAGTTCAACAGCACGTGCTGCTGCAAGTTATGATTATCATCTGGAAAAAAAAGCCGATGCGACATCTGAGTCCTGTTATGAGATCAAGAATAACAGTACCAGTGAAGTTGTAGACGGAGACTATACGATCGATGATCATTTTAACATTAAGAGTGCAGACGGAGCAGTAGATACAAACCTGTTCTGTGGAGATACACCGTACTTCCAGTTTCCAACGGCTTTTCTTTATATTACAAAATCAACGGACAACGGAGCCACATGGTCAGCACCGCAGCTTGTAGATGCCAAGAATGAATCCGAGCAGGTATTTCTGATCGGACCGGGACGAGGAATTACAACTTCTACGGGAAGACTGATCTTCCCGTGCTATCAGTATACAAGTGGAGTTCAGAGGACATCTACAATCTATTCTGATGATGATGGAACAACCTGGCATCGCGGAGCTACTGTATCAGGCAACAGCTCTGAAGCAGTTATTACAGAAGCAGATGGAAGATTGTATCTGTTTGTGCGTATGTCCAATGCCTATTATATATCTGAGGATGATGGGCTTACATGGTCAGAACCAAAAGAGACAGGTTTTAAGTATAATAACAATTGCCAGTTAAGTGCCATTACATATTCAAAGAAAGTAAACGGAAAGACTGCAATTCTTTTTGCAGGTCCATCTGATACATCAGCACGTAATTCAGGACGTATCTGGGTTGGTCTGGTACAGGATGACGGAAGCCTTCAGTGGCAGGATAATCCGTATGTAGTCAATGATGGTACGCATTATGCATACTCCTGTATTACAGAGACATCAGATGCACAGATCGGTCTTTTGTATGAAGATGAAGATGAGCAGCTTGAGTTTGATAAAATTGCAATTGATGATATCGTAAATGGTGCAGCGACCGGTGGCGTATGGGTTGAAAATGATAACGGTGCTGTAGTTAATTCTTCTGTGATCAATACAGATGCAACGGCTTCTTATGTTGTAAGATGCCTTGATGCAGATGCTGACATTACGGTTTCTTCATCTAACAGAGCAGTGTTGGATGCAACTTATGCAGATGGAAGACTGACATTGACATCCAAGGGGAATGTAACCGGTCTGAAACAGGTGAAAGTAACTGTTAAAGCAGGTGAAGAATCTTTTATTATGAATGTGACGATTACAGATGCAGAAAAGTACAAAGTGGTCAGCCTTGAAAAAGATGAGACCAGGACATTGACAGTAAAAGACGGAAACTATGCAGATGCCGATACATCTTCTGTTGATACAGCAGTAGCGGGAGTTACCGTAACAGGTAAGGATGTACAGGATACATATGAAAAGACGGTGGCACAGATTGCCACAGCGATGGCAACGTTTAATGGTGCAACTGTAGATCTGAGCAAATGTATGTATACATTAGAATCAGGAAGTGACAGCTACACTTATAAAGTAAAAGCTACGGCTGCAAATGGAAACGGGATTTACCTTGGACCAAAGGCATCTTCTACTGCCGGTATCCCGAATGTAACAACAGCAGCCAATATTACCTTTGAAAAAAATCCTTCTGATGCGACATTCAGTATTATGGATAATTCATCAGGCGGCGGTGGAAAGTATTTGTGTTTCCACAGTACCGATGCGACAAAACTTCATTTCGACAGACAGAATGTGGCAGATGATAACTGCTGGTTTGAGTTATATACACCGTCCACATCAGCGGAAGATTATGACTTGATCAATGGATTTAAGAAAATAACAAGTGAAAAAGAACTGAAAGCCGGAGTCAGCGTGCTGATTGTGACAAAAGCAGATGCACAGGGTAACAGATATATCCTGCTTTCTACTACAGGAAGCCAGAAGTATAATCATGTGGCAAAACTGGTAAAGCAGACAGCAGCGGCTACAGAGGGAGCAGCGTATCCGGGAACAAGTACCGCAGTATTTGGGGATACGAATGTAAGGGGACTTTCAGAGTGTCAGTATACATTCAAGAAGATCAGCAAAGGAGTTTATGCAATTTCAGGACATACAGCAGATGGAGCAACCACATTTGTAACAATGGGAACAGTAGGAATCCCGAACAAAACAGCAAAAGCCAATATTACAGTTGCTGATGTTACAAATTCTAATGGCAAGGTATCTCTGTATGACGGATCAGCTTCACGTTACCTGTATTTCTGGAGGGATGCATCCAAACTTCATTATGACAGACAGGGAACACTTGATACAACAGCATGTGCATTTGAACTGTTTAAAAAGTCCGCAACAGCTTCAGCCGATTCACCGATCAAGGGATATGAGAAGATCACCGGAGCATCAGCGATTGAAGATGGAGGACAGTATCTGATCGCGGCAGAGGTTGACGGAACATACTATGTGATGAACCCGACACTGGATCATTCAAACTTCAGACATGTTGCCAAGGTTACAAATACGATTTACCGGAATCCTGCCGCAGAAGCCAGCACAACGATCAATTTTACAGGAGTTGCGGCAGGAACAACATCCGTACAGATCGGTGACGTAGTTTACTATGTGATCGTAACCGATGACGCAGTTGAGTGTACACATTCTACAACAGTTGTTCTTGATGCAAAAGAAGCAACCTGTACAGAAAAAGGATCTACAGGCGAAGTAGTTTGCGTGGATTGTGGAACAGTTGTACAGGAAGCACAGGAAATCGCAGCAAAAGGACATACTTTTGGTGAGTGGGTAACAGTCAAAGAACCTACGACAACTGAAGAAGGATCGAAAGAAAGAACCTGCTCTGTATGCCAGACAAAAGAGACAGAGACCATCGCAAAACTTCCGGATAAAGAAGACCCGGATCAGCCGGCAACACCGTCAGCACCGGAAAATGTAGCGAGCAGTGAAGTGACAAAAGATTCCATTAAGATCACCTGGGATGCACCGGCATCAACAGAAGGAATCGCAGGATATAAGATCTATGTCAACGGAGCCGTATATGCAACCGATATTTCCAAAGAAGCAGTAGGATATACACTTTCCGGTCTGAAGGCAGGAGAGACTTATCAGATCCAGGTTGTTGCAGTCGGAACAGACGAGAATGCAACAGAGTATGCGGCAGCAGCACTCAGCGTAACAACGAAGTCTGAAAATAAAGACGACAATAATGGCGGTAATAACAATAACGGCGGTAATAACTATAACGGCGGAAATGACAACAATGGTAATAATGGAAATGCCGGAAATAACAAGCCGTCAGATAACAAAAACACTACAACCGACAAGAATCAAAATAGTACAGTAAATAAAGCAGCTAAGACAGGAGATATGACAAACGTTGTATTCCCTGCAGCAGTGATGCTGCTTGCAGGTGCAGTAGTGGCAGGAGTCCTTTTCAGAAGAAAATGGATGAAATAAGAGTCTGATTTGTTAAAAGAAATACAGAAGAAAAAGAATAGAAAGCGGAAGCAGATGCATTCTTAAGATTCTCTAAACCACCTGAAATCCCTTGACAAATCAGCACATGACCGCTATAGTATTTGTAGTTAAAAAATATTTAACAATTTAGTAAAGAATTAAAGGTGCTGAGGAAGAGGAGTACATCGTTACTGCCGTCAGAGAGAACCGTTCGGGGAGAGGAGCAAAGCTGCCGGTCAGACCGGTTGGGAGAGAAGATCACCCGGCTGAAAGACGGTTTCGGAGAGGGATGATGGAAGGTAGCTTCTAAACCGGATATCTGAAGGGCTGGAAAGTCTGTGGAGGTTCCTGGATTCAGGATTTCAGAATGCAGAGGCAGGGCAGGTAGGATTTCCCGGAGTGGTTTCCGTTAAAGAACTTAAGAGATACAGAAAATTGTCTGTAAGATAAGGTGGTACCGCGAGATTTTCGCCCTTTACATTAGTAAAGGGCGTTATTTATATTATAGACAATTAGAAAAGTAAAGGAGAGATAGAATGAGCAAGGAGCTTGCAAAGACTTACGATCCGAAGCAGATCGAAGAGAAGATGTATGAAAAATGGTGTGAGAATAAGTATTTTCACGCAGAAGTAGATAGAAGTAAGAAGCCTTTTACGACGGTGATGCCGCCTCCGAATATCACAGGAAAGCTGCACATGGGTCATGCACTGGATAATACACTGCAGGATATCCTGATCCGTTATAAGAGAATGGAAGGATACAATGCACTGTGGATTCCGGGAACAGACCATGCGGCTATTTCTACCGAGGTCAAGGTTACGAACCAGTTAAAAGAAGAGGGAATTGACAAAAAGGAACTTGGCCGTGAGGGATTCCTTGAGAGAACCTGGCAGTGGAAAGAAGAGTATGCGGGAACGATTGAGAATCAGTTAAAGAAGCTTGGTATTTCCTGTGACTGGGACAGAGAGCGTTTCACCATGGATGAGGGATGTTCCAAAGCGGTAGAAGAAGTATTTATCAGCCTTTATGAAAAAGGTTATATTTATAAAGGATCAAGAATCATCAACTGGTGTCCGAAATGTAAGACTTCGCTGTCTGATGCCGAGGTGGAGCATGAGGATCAGGACGGACATTTCTGGCATATCAAATATCCGATTGCCGGAACGGACCGTTTCCTTGAAATTGCAACGACCCGTCCGGAGACATTGCTGGGAGATACTGCGATCGCCGTACACCCGGATGATGAGCGATATAAGGATATCGTAGGAAAGATGGCAATCCTTCCACTTGTAAACCGTGAGATTCCGATCGTTGCTGATTATTATGTAGACAAAGAGTTTGGAACAGGTGCTGTTAAGATCACTCCGGCACATGATCCGAACGATTTCGAGGTTGGAAAGCGTCATAACCTTCCTGAGATCAACATCATGAACGATGATGCAACGATCAATGAAAAGGGTGGAAAATATGCAGGAATGGATCGCTATGAGGCAAGAAAAGCAATCGTGGCAGATCTGGATGAGCAGGGATACCTTGTAAAAGTTGTTCCACATATGCATGCTGTAGGAACTCATGACCGATGTGGTACAACAGTAGAGCCATTGATCAAACAGCAGTGGTTTGTCAAGATGGATGAGCTTGCAAAACCGGCGATCAATGCACTGAAGACAGGAGAGCTGCGGTTTGTACCGGAGCGTTTTGACAAGATTTATCTGCACTGGCTCGAGAATATCAAGGACTGGTGTATTTCCCGTCAGATCTGGTGGGGACATCGGATTCCGGCTTACTACTGTGATGAGTGCGGTGAATTTGTTGTGGCAAGAGAGATGCCGGAAAAATGCCCGCATTGTGGATGCACACATTTCACGCAGGACGAGGATACACTGGATACATGGTTCTCTTCCGCACTGTGGCCGTTCTCCACACTTGGCTGGCCGGACAAGACAGAAGACCTGGATTATTTCTATCCGACAGATGTACTTGTAACTGGTTATGATATCATTTTCTTCTGGGTGATCCGTATGGTATTTTCAGGCTATGCACATACAGGAAAAGCACCGTTCAATACAGTATTGATCCACGGTCTTGTAAGAGATTCACAGGGACGTAAGATGAGTAAATCTCTTGGAAATGGAATCGATCCGCTGGAAATCATCGATCAGTATGGAGCAGATGCACTGAGACTGACACTGATTACCGGAAATGCACCGGGAAATGATATGCGTTTCTACAACGAGCGTGTAGAAGCAAGCAGAAACTTTGCAAATAAAGTATGGAATGCATCCCGTTTTATCCTGATGAACATGAAGGAAAATGTGGTTGAGAAACCGGAAGATGCACTGCTGACACCGGCTGACAGATGGATTTTATCCGCAGTCAATACACTTGCAAAAGATGTAACAGAAAATATGGATAAGTTTGAGCTTGGAATCGCGGTCCAGAAGGTCTATGACTTTATCTGGGATGAGTTCTGTGACTGGTATGTAGAGCTTGCAAAATACCGGATCTGGCACGCAGAAGAGGATCAGGCTGCAGCAAACTGTGTTCTATGGGTACTGAAGACGGTTCTCGGACAGGCATTGAAGCTGTTACATCCGTTTATGCCGTTTATTACAGAAGAGATTTACCTGGCACTTGTACCAGAAGAGGAGTCTCTGATGATGTCCAGTTGGCCGGTATATAAAGAGGAGTGGAACTTCCCGGCAGACGAGAATGTGATGGAGCATATCAAAGCGATCACAAAGGGCATCCGTAACGTGCGTGCAGAGATGGATGTTCCGAACAGCAGAAAGACAAAAGTTTATGTAGTCTGCCAGGATGAGGCACTCTGCAATGGAATTGAGGGAATGACAGAGTCAGTCAAGCCACTGATGAATGCAAATGAGATCATCATCGAACAGACGAAAGAGGGAGTTGCGGACAATGCAGTATCGGTTGTCGTACCGGATGCAGTTGTATATCTTCCGCTGGAAGATCTGGTTGATTTTGAGCAGGAGCTTGAGAGACTGAAAAAAGAGGAAGACAGACTGAATAAGGAGATCAAGAGAGCAGAGGGGATGCTTGCGAACGAAAGATTTGTAAGTAAGGCACCGGCAGACAAGGTTCAGGCTGAGCGGGATAAGCTGGAAAAATATACAGAAATGCTTGCTCAGGTGAAAGAAAGAATGGAAGGTCTTGGAAAATAAGATCTGATGTGAGGTCATGTATGAAAAAAATTCATATCAGAAAGCCCGATATAAAAGGGCTTTCTGTTAAAGTCAGAAATCTGAAGTTTAAAGATATTAAGGAACACTATAAGGCGAGAAAAGAGCGGCGTCAGAAAATTCTGGAAGAACGCCGGAACAGCAAATTTGCAAAGAAAATGCAGCCTGTATATAAATGGATGAACCGGCTTTCATTGCCGCTGCAGTATCTGCTGGCGTGCGTGATCAATTTCTTTATTGAGGTGATTTCCAGACACTCACTTTTTCAGGCATGGAATTATATGACAGGGACTCCGCTGGTGTTCCTGTTTAATGCATTTTTGATCTTTGCGACATTTATGATCGTATACTTATTTAAAAGGCGTGTATTTGTCAGGATTTTACTTAGCGTATTCTGGTTGTTCCTCGGTACGTGCAACGGCTATCTGCTTTTAAAAAGGGTAACGCCGTTTAATGCACAGGATCTGAAAGTATTGTCAGATGCCCTGGAACTGACCAGCAACTATTTTAATGCATTCGAGATCGTAATGCTTTCGGTAGGAATTGTAGCGGTGATCCTCTGGATCATTTCCATGTGGAGACGTGGCGGACAGTATACCGGAAAGATGCACCGCCTGCTTGCGGTTGCAGGGATTGCAGCCGGAATTATGGGCTATATGGGACTTACCAATGTAGCGATCGAGAATCGGGTGATCTCCAATTATTTTGGTAATATTGCATTTGCTTATGAAGATTATGGATTCCCTTACTGTTTTGCGGCAAGTCTGTTCAATACAGGGATCAATCAGCCGTCAAGTTACAGTGAGGAGACCATGAAGGAGATCAGTAATGACGGAGCATTGACAACAAGTGAGACTTCACTTCCGTCAGAAGAGCGTCCGAATATTATTTTTGTCCAGTTAGAATCTTATTTTGATCCGACAGAAGTAGAATGGCTTCGCTTTTCGGAAGACCCGATCCCCAATTTAAGAAAGCTGTATAAAGAGTATTCCAGTGGATATTTTAAAGTACCGTCAGTAGGGGCAGGTACGGCAAATACAGAATTTGAAGTCCTGACAGGGATGAGTATGAGATTCTTCGGACCTGGAGAATATCCGTATAAAACCTATGTGAAAACCCATGTACTCGAAAGTGCGGCGACAGCACTGACATCTCTTGGATATGGTGCAGAGGCACTGCACAATAACGGTGGCAATTTCTACAGCCGTGCAAAGGTATTCAATGATATGGGCTTTGACCATTATACGAGTAAGGAATTTATGAATATTCTGAAGACTACTCCGAAAGGATGGGCGACCGATGATATTTTAGTTCCGAATATTATGGAGTCTATGGATACGACAGCGGGACAGGATTTCGTATTTACGGTCAGCGTGCAGGGACATGGAGATTATCCGACTGAGCCGACACTGGAGAATCCGGAGATCAAAGTGACCGGAGTTGAGGATGAAGGCAAGAGAAATGCATGGGAATATTATGTGAATGAAGTCCATGAGATGGATAAATTTGTCGCCCAGTTGATCGAGGCTGTGGAGGCAAGGAATGAACCGTCAGTTGTCGTATTTTACGGAGATCATCTGCCGACGCTTGGACTGGAGGCAAAGGATTTAAAGAGCAAGTATCTTTATAATACGAACTATGTCATCTGGGATAATATCGGATTGCAGAAAAAAGATGGAAATATAGCGGCATATCAGATCATGGCAGAAGTTTTTGACCGGTTGGATATTCATTCCGGTACGATCTTCAATTACCATCAGCAGAGAAATAAGACAAAGCATTATCTGTCAGATCTGGAACTGCTTCAGTATGATATCATGTATGGAAAGCAGTATGCTTATGAAAAAAATGGTGCACCGATCACAGAAGGTCATATGGTCATGGGAGTTAAGGATGCCGAGATCAAGGATGTGGTAACGCAGCTCAACGGCGATTACAGTATCTACGGGGCAAACTTTACGAAGCAGAGTAAAGTGTATATCAATGATGAAAAGCAGGATACCAAGTTCATGAATAATACGCGGCTGGATCTGAAAGATTCGGAATTGAAAGACGGAGATACGATCATGGTGGCACAGGTGGGATCAAGTAATACCATCTTCAGAACCTCAAAAACGTATGAATACAAGGATGGAAAACTGTCAGAAGTAGTGGAGACTGATGATTCAGTAGAAAATGGACGACAGGCGTTTACAGATCAGGAAGAGAAAAAGGACTGACAGGATCAAGGTCAGCAGATCAGAGAAGAAAAGGGCTGTCAGGATCAAGGTCGTCAGATCAGGAAGAAAGTAAGAAATGACATATCAGGAAATAGAAAGATATATATCGGAGATTCCGAAGTTTACAAAAAAGCACAGCCTTTCCCATACGAAGAGGTTTCTTGAAATTCTTCAGATCCCGCAGGGGAAAATGAAGATTCTCCATGTGGCGGGAACGAATGGAAAAGGCTCTGTATGTGCGTACCTGGATGCAATGCTGCGTTCCGAGGGGAAAAGGACAGGACTGTTCATTTCCCCTCATCTGGTAAAGATGAATGAGCGGATCATGATCGATGGTGTTCCGGTGAGTGACGAAGTTTTCAGTGAAGTTTTTACACAAACACTAGGGGCGGTAAAGCAGATGGAGGCGGAGGGACTGGAGCATCCGACCTTTTTTGAATTTCTGTTCGGAATGGGAATGCTGGCATTTAATTTGAAAATATGAATGTTCTGGATTCTTATTTTTCTGCAGAAGAAATAAAAGGTCTCGAAGAACAGGCAGAATCTTTTTTACGACAGGATGAAACATTTGACTCTGTATCAAAAATGATCTGTACAGATGATGCCTATGAGACTCAAAATCAGATTAAATTCTATTTTACATTGGATGACGGGACGTTACTGTTTACGAACTATAAAAAAGAAGAGAAGAAATTTCTTTTCTGGACACAGGAGAAAGAATATGCTGATACAGCAATAGCAGACTGGATGCAAAAAAAAGAGTCGGAAACAAAAGCTGTAGATACAAGTTCCTGGGAAGAAGAACAGCAGCTTCCAAAGGCATGGAATGAAAATGGACAGGAAGATATTCCAGTTGCATTGTCCGGAAAAGAAAATCTGCAGGGAAAAATTCCAGAAGAGAGTTTAAATAATTTGGAAAAAGAGATGCAGAAATTTTTGGAAGGGAACAATGAGTTGAGACGGGAGATTTCAATTCCATCAGATAAAATTGTGCAGACAGATCAGGAGATTACATTTGAAGCGGATTTTACAACAGAGCGGATTGACAAAAAACACCTTCAGGTAACTTATCATATTGCAGCGGGAACATTTGGATTTTCGCTACAGTAAATCTGTGGAACTGTTGAAAATAGTTTGGAAATTTTGTAAACTAATATTAGTAAAAAATGCTGAGAGGGTGACGATATGGAAAAGTGGCAGGAAGAAGCATTAATAGAGATCAAAAAAAAGATGAGAATTGTAGATGGAAGAAATATTTCAGCAGAAGATTATCCAGAAAAAAGAGATTGCTATTCAGAATTATATAAATATGTAACAGAACACAATCCAGATTACAACGGAAAAATTTGTGCATTATATGGATTGAGACGAACCGGAAAAACCGTCATGATGAATCAGTGTATTTCTGAGTTGCCACCAGAAGAGAAAGAAAAGAGTGTATATATTTTATGTAAAGAAGCCTGTGATATGTTGGAAGTGGAACAGGTGATTGATGACCTATATGAGAAAGGAAAGAGGTTTTTCTTTATTGATGAAGTGACACTGATCGAAGATTTACAGGTATATGGAAACGTCTTTTCAGATTATTATCGTACAATGGGAGCGAAGATTGTTATTGCTGGAACGGATTCTTTTGGAATTTATATGGCGAAAACAGATATCCTTTATGATCGTACAATCATGATTCATACCTCACAGATACCATATGCAGAGTTCAGGAGAATCTGTAAAAAAGATTTGGACACCTATATTGAGTATGGCGGAACACTCACCAATACCACTTACAAAAATAATCAGGATGCGAATGAATATCTTAATACCGCCATCGTGGAAAATATTCTGCATGGATTAGAGGGAAGAGAAGAGAAAAGAAAACATGCTACAGTTTTGACGGAGCTTTATGATCGAAACGAACTTGTTTCTGTTATTCAGAAAATGATTAATAGATTTAGTTATGAAATTACTATAAAAGCAATCAATCGAACTTATAAAAGTGCACCTCTATATGCCACATATCAGACTGATAAATCAAAGTACCAAGGGAAACTTGAGGTTATGCTGATCAATGCTGCAACGAAGTCAGCATTAGGAATAAAAAATAATGATGAGATGCAGACAGTAGTAACACAAGAAGATTTGGAAACGATAAAAAAATATTTAAAATTTTTGGATCTGTATATCACGATACCTACATTTCGCTCTCTTAAACGTGGCGGTGGACGAGACTTAGAGATTTTGCAACAGCCAGGAATGATTTATGCACATGCTACGGAATTACTGAATCAATTGGAACACGATGAGGTTTGGAGTGAGACATGTGAGATTGAGGACAAAGAAGAATTTATGCAGAGGGCAGATCAATTTGTGAAAGGAATTCTTCTTGAAAATATTATTCTTTCTGAAACATATAAATGTTATCAAGATATTGATCGTAAGAGATTTTATGTGTCTCAATTATCAGTCGGTCCAGTAGACGACTTGCCGGAGTCAGAAGCTGATCTTATCATTGTAGACAGAGAAAAAAAGGAATGCTATTTATTTGAAATTAAACATTCCGATCAAGTTGTAGAGAGACAGACCCGCCATTTACGAAATGAAGACTTTATAAATTATGTCAGTGAAAATTTCGCTCCGGTGAAAAAATGTTGTGTAATATATAGCGGACAGCCAACCCATAATGATACGATTGCTTACCTGAATGCGGAAAAATTTTTAATGACAGTTCATGAGATAGAATTATCAAAAAATGCGGATTTACAAAATTTGTTTCAGCAAAAAGGAATAGAGGAAATCAAAAAGCCCGACACGAAACCAGTGAGAAAAAAAGAGAAGAAAAGCTCGATTCACCTTTCAAGATAGTATATAAAATTCAATAACAAAGAAGTGGATGTAAAAAAGGAACAGTAAAAAAATGCTGTTCTTTTTTTGCGGATTTATCCGGATGAGGAAAGAGAAAATGAAATTATCAGAGTATTTAAAAATCGGAACAAAGATGAAAATTTTGAGAAAAGAAAAAGGAATATCACAAAAAGAGATGGCTGAAATTTTGGGAATGATTCCATCAGCGTATTCAAATTATGAAAATCATTTTACAGACATTCCGGTTGAGATTATGAAAAAATTTTGTAACATCGTTGGATGCAGCATGAATGAACTGATCGGATTTGATGTGAGCACTTCAGAAGAGGTGCATCCAATTTTTTCAATTTCTGATTTGATGCTTGTAATCATGGATCTGAACAAAAAGAAGCTCCCTGTGTCAGTAACATTTCGTTCAGAGGGAGAAAAAATGAATGTGGATTTTCAAGTGGCACAGACGGAATATGATGAAATTTTGGATGGACTGGAATGCGAACTGAAAAAGTACAGAGAAGAAAAAATTGACAAAAGACAATTCCAGCAGAACGTAAAATTACTCTTAAATAAGGAGAATAACTACCAAAATAACGTAAAAAAGGGTCTTAGGGAACTTCCCTAACAAGAGCGTGAAATGTATTACATTTTGCGTATCTTGCAAATCACTTTCAGTGATTCATGGAAAGTCATACAAGTAGCTGTACAGAAAGTCATACAGTTAGCTGTACGAAAAAGGCAATCAGCCATACAGTTTGCTGTACAGATGTCATACGGTTAGCTGTACGTGCCATACAAGTTGCTGTACAAATGCCATACGCTTGTCTGTACAGTGCACATGGACTGCTGTACAGATGTCATACAATTAGCTGTACAGTACATACGATTAGCTGTACACTACCAAAACATTATGAAACAGGAAGGAATAAAGATGAGCAGAACACGAAAAACTTACAGATTATCAGATGAAGCAGTACAAGTTATAGAAAATAGGGATAAGTCAGTTTATCCAACCGCCACAGATTTTTTAGAAGCAAAACTATTAGCTCCGACAGAGAATACAACTGAATTATTAAATAAAGTTTCCATGCAGCTTGATGAGATTAAGCTGATGGTAGCTCAAGAGCATCAGAAAAAAATTGAAGAGCAGAAAGCATTCTTCTGAAAAAAAGCGTACCTAAAGTAACCTAGAATGTAGAATATAGATCTGATAAAATATAATTAGAGAAATAGAGGAAAAGAGTTGTGCCGATGCCAGGAGTTAGAACAAAAATTCTAATGATTGGAGATCGGTATTTTTTATGCGAAGAAGAGAGGAAATACAGAATGAATTTAAAAGAGCAATTAAAAAAAGTTATGGACGATCAGGAGAAACTGGAAAGAAAAAAAGATAAATTTTTAGAAGAGTATGATGAGAAGAAGAAAAAAATTTTACTGAAGAAAAAAGAACTCGAACAGAAAATTCAGAAAGAAAAAAATGAAAAAATTTTACAGGCAGTTCAGGAGAGCTTCGGAGAAATTAATGAAAAAAATATGGACGCCTTTTTAGATATCCTGAAAAAAAACAGTGAAGAATTTTCCCTGGAGATGGAAATTGCTTCAGAAAATTTGGAAGAGTCTGTTAGCAAGCCGGAGGAACATGTACCGGATTTCGGCACAGAACAGAAGGAAGAGAACAATCCATATATGTTTGACGGCAATGAGTCATGAGCCAAAGAAATATCATCTATACGATCCGTTTTACGGAAAAGGAATGGAAACGTCTGGAACAAAAAATCCGAGAAAATGATGAGTGGAAGTTTAAATATGGTACTAAAGAAGGACGGGTAAATATAGCAGCTTATATCAGGGATGTCCTGTTTCGGAAAGAGATGGAAGAGATAAGATACTACAGAGAACTGAAAAATCTAACCTATCAAATTAGAAAAATTGGAGTCAATATTAATCAGGCAACCGCAAAGATAAACAGCGGTTACCAAAATTATGACTCCATTTTTTATTTACAGAAAAATCTTTCACAAGTTGAGGAAGAGTTGAAAAGATTAATTGAAAAATTGGAGGAAGACCGTGGCAATCACAAAGCTGATGAACATCAAGCAGGGAAAGATGGGAGGGAGCAGACATCTGAATAATTCGATTCAGTATATTATGAATCCGAAGAAAACAGAGGACGGAAAACTGATCGGAGGAAATGCAGGAATGACTCCGAAAGAAGTATATCAGACGATGATGGATACCAAAAGTGATTGGGAAAAACTGGATGGAAGACAGGGCTATCATTATGTGATCAGTTTTAAGCCAGGAGAAGCAAGTGAAGAAACTGCATATCAAGTGATCAAAGAATTCTGCGAAGAATATTTAGGGGATGATTTTGATTATGTGTTTTCTATTCATAATGATCAGAAACATATGCATGGACACATAGTTTTTAACTCGGTCAATCGAATGAGTGGATATAAATATCGGTATGAAAATGGGGATTGGGGAAAATTCATTCAGCCGATTACGGATAGAATCTGTGAAAGACATGGATTACCGCCGTTAGAATTCGATGCGGAAATCAGAAAAGGAAAGTCCTATGCACAGTGGGAGGCGGATCAGAAAGGAAAACCAAACTGGAAAAAAATAATCCGTGCAGATATCGACTACATTATTTCCATTTCTGAAAATGAAACAGAATTTTTTCACAACATGGAGAAAATAGGTTATCAGATCCGAAAAGGAGAATCACAAAAGCATGGCGTCTATTTAGCATTTAAGGCAATGGAACAGAAAAGAGCCTGGAGAAGTTACAATCTTGGAAACGGTTATAGTTATTCAGAAATACTTTCCAGAATTAAAACAGAAAAATTTGTCTGTAAATATCCGACAAGTCCGAAACTCCGGTTTTATAGAATTGGTAAAAATGTGAAGTACATTCCGATGCTGGAATTTCAAAAGAAGAGAATACGAAAAATCTATTTTGTTTCTGTTGGATGCCATAATCTAAAGAATCCGTATGCAGTAGATTATCAGCAGGTGCGGAAAAGCATGTTACATATTAACCAGCTGTGGGAGGATGTGACTTATCTAAGACAGGAAAAAATACAGACGTATGAGGAACTATTATGCAGAGAGACAGAAATAAAAGAGCAGGAGAAAGCATTAAAAAATCAGAAGTACAGCACAGATTTTCTGCAGGAGAATGAAGTGTATTTAAAATACAGAAGTTTGAAAGAGAGATTAAAAGAGATTCCAGAATCAGAAGATGAATTTGAGAAAGTATTGGACGAGTTAGAAGAACTCGAACAGAATCTTCCGGATGCAGTTCTGAATGGAAAGACTTTTAATGAGCAGGAGCAGATAGAACAGAAATTACAAATTCTTCGGGAAGAAAAAAGAATTATCAGACACATTAAGAGAGAGGAAACAGAGGATCAATTTTTCTCTACGCCATTACAGCCGATAGAACGATCAAAAGATAAGAAGAAAGAGGTGCAGGAGCAATGGGTGAAAGCAAGGTGAGTATGATTAATCTCAACGAAATATTCCAGGACGTAAAATCAGATTTGATTGGAAAACTGCTCAATGAGACTAAGGACAGTAAAACATGTATGTGGTATCTCATGTGTGCATTGGATGGAATGCCAGATAAGGAAATCTTGGAACTTGCAGGATTTACGATTCCACAAATACAAGCTGCACGTACAGAATTTCTGATGAAAAAATACCAGGGAAACAGTCCAGTATACAGTGAAGTCCAGAAACTTAAAAGCCAGGTTAAAGAGATTGTTCAGGAAAACAGGGATGTCCGATCCTCGATTGAAAAAGGACTAGATAAGGCAATCCAGGAACAAATTGAGAAATCAAACCAGTTAATAGAAGCAAAGGATCAAATGATTCGGATGTTAAACCTACAGATGGTTGAGCATAAACGGCGGATTGAAGAACTACAGACAAAGGTAATCCATTTAGAAAAACAACAGGAAGACAAATATGACCTTGGGCAGACAACAGGAACTGCGAAAAGGGTATTGCCCCAGTCACAGTCTGTAGAATATCAAAATAAAAACGAAGATATAAGCAGTGAACTGGAAATTATATCGGAAGAGATTCGACCAGAAGAAAAGAAACAAGGGGTAGGAGAAAGGTTGAAAAAATATTTCTTTTCTACTACGGATACCAGAAAATTTATTGAAAAATATCTGAACAATGACAAGCTGTCTGATGAACAGAAGGAATATCTGTTGGAGTGCCTGGAATCAGGAATGAGTGTAAAAGAAATGGATAGTTTTGCGTCAGAACATCTGTCAGTGGATCAGATGAAGCGTTTAAGTTCACTCTACAGGAAGCGGAAAGGATAAAGAATGGATATTCAGGTAGAAATTCATCTGTCTTATGATTCCGATGTATGGGCATACGGAATGGTTACATTGGAAAATATGATTAGATTTCCAGTACAGCTTAGAAAATACAAGAATAAGGAAACAGGTGAAGAAACGTCTTTTATCAGTTACCCAAGAAGAGAACGGAATGGAAAGTGGGAAAATCTTCTTGTGCCGGATAATGCATTAAAGCAAGAAATAGAAAAGGCAGTTGGCGAAAAAATAAAAGAAGAGATGAGAAAAGATTTTTATCTGCCGGAAATTGAAGATCTCTCTATCTGTCCGATTGTTCCCAGGTATCCACCAGGTGCAAGAGCATACATATGTGGAGTAGCATCCGTTAAAGTTCTGGGGCTTACAATCCATGGAATTACAATTAAGCATGGACAGAAAGGATATTTCATTAATATGCCACAATACAGAAAAGCAGATGGATATCATGATGTAGTTTATGCCATTGGAAAAGCTATGCAAGAAAAAATTTCGGAGTATGTTCTTCAGGAATACCAGAGAATAGTGAAGGAGGAATGAGGATGAACAAAGAAGAATTTATACAATTTGTTGCAAAAAATTTAAAGTATCATCTGCCATCCGATTTTAATTCTTATCAGATAGAAGTGAACCATATGCGGTTGACAATATCTGAAAGTAATTCTTCTAAACAATTAAATGTGTATCTGAATCGAGCATATGAACAATTTGTGCAGGCTAGAAGTATGTTTCCCATAATGGAAAATGTAGCAAAGAATATTGCAGAGAAATGGTCGCTTATGAGTAAAAGAACAGAGGAAAAAAGGCAGGCGGTTAATTTGGTAAATAATTATAACGAAGCAAAGAAATATCTGCAGGCTATATTGTGTGATCCGGATATGAGTGCTATTGCCCAGGATCGAGTTACAACAAAGGCAGGAAGTTATGTTGTACTATATCAATTAAATCTTGCACAAACGACCTACATACGTATATACCAATCACAAATCGAATGCTCGATCGCTGGGAAATTACCAAAGAACAACTTCATCAGGACACAATGAAAGTCAGAGAAGTGTGGAATCAACCATTTATGGCAGAGTGGGAACAAGAAGCCTTTTATTTACAGTTTGGCACTCCGAAACCAGAGAATCTGTTGGAGTCAGATAGAGGAAAAATTGAATCAGACACGATATATATATTATCAAATAAAGCGTTAGACAATGGTGCAGTACTTATAGTACAACCTGAGATTATTGAAAAAGTGGGAGATTTGCTGCAACAAAATTACTATCTATTCCCTTCTTCCAGGCATGAAATGCTAGTGTATCCGAATAGTGGACATAGTATGACAGCTCAGGAAATGGAAACAGTGGTTCGGAGAATGAATGAACAGGAAAGATCACCAGAAGATCTGCTTTCTGACAAGATATTATTTTATGATTATCAGGAACGAAAATTGAAACTTGCTACGGAAAGGGAGAAGGAGCTTGTAGAAGAGAACGAATTGCAGGAAGATAAAATTTCTGAAAAAGCAGAAAATCAGCCGGAGAAAAAAGAAGAGAAGACGATGGGAATTATTCCAAGATTTTAAAGTCTAATTGTATTGTACCGAATTTCGGTACATTCTTATGCCCCAAAAGGAAAGAGAGGAAAGAAAAAATGACATATCAGGAAGAAACAGAGAAAAAGAACTATATAACATTTGAGGAGCTGACTAAGGATATTCAAATGACAGAGGGAGAGATTTTTCTTTCCGTGGATTTTACGAGAGGAGGAGAGGCGGAAGATGATGAATAAGGAAGTACAGGATTCTCTGAAACAAGTGGGAATCCGTATGGTAGAAGAACCCCCATTATTGAGTCCGGAGCCTATGGATAATCCAGAAGCGGCAGTCAGAGTATTGGGAGAATGGTTAAGTGAGATGGATCGGGAATTGTTCTGTGTTGTAAATTTGAATTCACATTTAACTCCTATTAATATGAATGTAGTCAGCATGGGGACGTTAAACACAGTATATGTAAATCCAAGAGAGACCATGAAAAGTGCGATTCTTTCTAATGCAGCATATTTGATGCTGGTACATAATCATCCATCAGGTTCACTGAATCCATCCAGAGAGGATATTACAATCACTGACCGAATACAGAACGCAGCTTCTATTATGGGAATTCCTGTTTTGGATCATATTATTGTTGGAAGAAATCAGGAGTTCTTCTCTCTTCGGGAAAACAATGTTTTCTCATATACAAATGATATCGAGTATGTGTCCGACCTGTCAAAATTACAATGGACACAACAAATGAGTGTTGCAGAACGTTCCTCTTATGGAAATCGGGGAAGTGAAGCAAAAGAATCAAAACTTGATACCATCATGAAATCATTGGAGGAAGGGGTCGAAAAGATATTTACGTCAGAACAATATCATATCTATCTGGATACAATGGCAAAATTTCATAACTATTCCTTCAATAATACCTTACTGATTGCCATGCAGCGTCCGGATGCAACGCTTGTAGCAGGCTATCAGACCTGGCAGAAAAAATTTCAGCGACATGTGAAGCGTGGGGAAAAAGGAATTAAGATTATTGCACCTGCTCCGGTTAAGGAAAAAAGGGAAGTAGAGAAGGTGGACGATGAGACACAGGAAATTATCATTGGTGTGGATGGACAACCAGAGACAGAAGTTGTAGAACGTATTTTACCAAGGTTTCGGGTGACAACTGTATTTGATGTGAGTCAGACGGATGGAGAGCCGTTGCCTACCTTGGAGACGAGAGAGTTAGACGGAGATGTAATCATATATGAGGATTTTATAGAGGGACTGGAAGACCTATCACCAGTTCCTTTTCAATTTATAGAAATTGAAAGTGGTGCAAAAGGATATTATAGCAACAGTGAAAAATATATTGCAATACAGAGTAATATGAGTCAGGCACAGACAATGAAAACTGCTGTACATGAAACTGCTCATGCAATCCTTCATGACAGAGATATCATGGAAGAAAATGGAATGACAAAAGATCGGATGACAAAAGAGGTAGAAGCGGAAAGTGTAGCTTATGTGGTGTGTAATCACTTTGGTTTGGATACGTCGGATTATTCATTTAGTTATATTGCAAGCTGGTCTTCCGGGAAAGAAATGTCTGAACTGAGAAGTTCAATGGATACAATCAGAACAACTTCATCACAATTTATTTCGGATATTACAGATAGACTGCAGGAATTGCAGAAGAATAAGGAACTGGAAAAAGAGAACGATGATAAGGTCATAAACTCAGATGATGTTGTTGTAAAATTTTCGGCAGAATTTGATACAGAATGGGAAGTAATAAAAATTACAAATATGTCACGGGATACTGTTGGTAAATTAATTCATGACATGGCTGCTCTTGATGAAGAGGAATGGGATGGTGACTATATTACCTATTTGGAACAGCATGGAGCTGAAATTGTGGCAATTGCATCAAGTATGTCTTCTGAAGAATCAGATCCGGAATATTATGATTTTGAATTTACTGTAGATGCTGATCCGGTTGTGGCAGAGTGGAGAAAAGCAATTGATGAAAGAACCTTATTTGCAAGAACAGATGATTCCTATGCAATCTACCAGTATGATCATACGGATGGAGATTGGGGATATGAATTTATGGGATTTGATTTTGTGGAAAATATGGGATTATCTGTGGATGGTCAGGACTATCGGATAATGTATATAGGTACATTGGATCAGACAGAAACATTAGATACATTATTTCAAAAGTTCAATATTGATAAACCGGAAGACTTTGAAGGACACTCCATGTCAACTTCTGATGTCATTATCATGAAGCAAAATGGAGAGATGAAAGCCTATTATGTGGATAGTGTAGGATTTAAAGAACTTCCGGAGTTTGTGCTACAAAGAGCAAATTTATTAGAAATCTCTATAGAGCAGGAAACTCCCTCTGTCTATAAGGGGACATTAGAGCAGGCTGTAGAGGAAAGAAATGCAGATGCTTATTTGGATTCCAGAAAATTAAATATCGACTGTAAAAATGCAATTGAGAAGGCAATATCAGAAAACTATGATGGAACATCTTTGAATCCGAACATTGCCAATGCCACATTAAATATAGTTCAGACATATGGGGAACAGAGAGTCTCTTTTGTTTTGGCGAATACGTTACATCAGCTATCTAAAGATGGAAGATTTTCTGAAAGGAACAAACAATGGGGAAAGACAATTAAGATTCCGGAAAACATCCGTCAAGGAGTGGATTTGAATAGGGACTATATCATAAACAGTCATCCAGCAGTTTTAAATGTATTTATTGATTTGATTCGTAAGGAATTCAGGGACAGGAATTTGGAAGAAACATTAGATGCTCGAGTGGCACATATTACAGAAAATACCAAAGGATTTGAAGCGGAAGGTCATGAGGGAACCTGGTATACTTTTGATCAAAAAGTATATCAAGGCGAAACATTTTTCCAGATGAGACACGAACGGTATGGATCAGAAGTGGCAGATATTATAGTAGCTGAAGATGGAACACTTGTGGCTGAGGATGTGTGGTATGGATTTGATACCAAAGTTCAAGAAGTCATATTTGATTATCTGAAGGAACATGGAATTACAGTGGAAGACAATGAACTTAAGCAAGTAGAAGAGTCCATTTCTTTTTACACTGCGGAATGTATGGAATTTCCAAACCTGGGAGAATTATATGAGAATCTTACATTAGAAGAAGCAATCGAGAAATATGAAAGTATTCCTGCAGAACGTATGAATGCAGTGAAAGGAATTGGATTTGAATTACATGATGGAAGTGATTATGAAGGAAAATACGGTTTGATGCACTGGGGACAAGTGCATAGAGAAAACGTTGAAATGATTCAACATTATAGAGAAAACTCTTCTATCATGAATGCACTGGATCAGCTGGAGCAGTATTGCGAAGAGAAAAAAACAGCTGTAAATGAAAAAATCCAATCGGAAAGACAACAGAATACAAACAGAAAGAAAAAACAACATCAGATTGAAAAGGGACTTCACCGATAGAAGTCTTTTTTTATTGTACCGAATATCGGTACAGAAAGGGTTTGTATGGCAACGACATTAATAAGGCTAAAAGAATTATCAAAGCGAACAGTAGATGCAATTGTAAAGAGTCCGGATGCCTGGAAAAAATATTTGAATGCAGCTCCACGTATCTTTCGATACTCCTTTGAGGATCAGTTATTAATCTATGCACAAGCACCAAAAGCAACAGCCGTTGCAACCTATGATGTATGGAACAGAATCATGCATAGAGCGGTTAAGAAAGGCAGTTCAGGTATTGGATTAATACATGCAAAAAGAAGATATGAAAAGATTGATTATGTATTTGATGTGAGCCAGACAGTAGAAAGATATGATTCACGTCCACTAAATATATGGAAGATCACAGATGAGAATGAATCACAGATAAGAGAATATTTACAGAATATGCTCTCTGTTGATGAATCGTCTGCCAATATCCCGGATTTAATGCAGTTACTTGTAAAGGAGAGTGTAGAGGATGTAATCGATGATCTTTATGATGCATTGAAGGAAGATGTGGATGGAACATATCTGGATGGGTTGGAGGAGGATCAATTAAAGTATGAGTTCCGTGAACTGCTTAACCACAGTATTTATTATGTATGCCTTGGGAAATGCGGATATGATCCTGACATGTATCTTACGACAGATGCATTTGATTTCATCACGAATTTTAATGACCTATCAGTACTCCGGCATTTAGGATATGCGACTACAGAGACCTGTAACTCAATTCTACATGGAATAACAATCTGTCTGGAAAGAAACAGAAAACGAATCTCTCAGGAACAAATTGTACAGGATACAGCTTCAGAGGTTGTACCAGTGGATTCCACGGGAACTGATGTACCGAATTTCAGTACATCAAAACGCGAGGATACCGTATCAAGTGAACCGGATAATCATGTTATGAGAACACTTCCGGAGCATCCAGTCCAGATCGAGGATGTAGAGATAGGTGAGAATGATTATATTCAATTAGAATTTCTTCCATCAGAGGAACAACAGACAGAACAGATTCAGCTTGAAGTAGGTTCGCATGAACTTGAAAATGATGAAAATCTCATATTAGATTCAGAAATAGATGCAATCTTACGTCTTGGCGGAGGAGAAAACAATACCCGATATTCCATTGCAGCCCGGTTGATCAAAGGAATCGACCAAGATGCATTTGCAACGTTCCTTTCAAAAGAATATGGAACAGGTGGAAAGGGTGTCTATCTGAATGAAAGAAAAATATCAGTGTGGTACGATCAGGAGGGATTAAGGTTCGCAAGAGGTGACTCAGCACAGGAGCAGTACGACCGGATCGTAACATGGCAGGAAGCATCAAATCGGATTATTTCCATGTATGAGCAAGGAAATTATTTGCCGAATTCAATTGTGACAGATGCTCTGAAAGTGACAGGAGAAGCATTTTCAGACAGACTGGAACTAATGTTTCGGGATGCTGGTATCCTGCCGGATGAAATGCGGCATACAGAAGAGTGGGGAGATACCATTCAAACGATGTTATATGAAAAATCCGGACAAGAGAAGATAACGGCATTATTTGACAAAATCGATCAGGCTTTCCAGGAAAGTCTGTCTTTGCCAGGATGGATACAACGTAATAATAGAAAATATCGAAGAATTTTTAAAGAATTAACACCAGATAGAAATCATTATGTCTTACAATCAACGGATATTGCTATTCCGCAAGAACAGTTTATCACAGAGGATGAAATTTTAGCTACATTAGGCAGAGGATCAGGAGTGTCTAATGGAAAAGAACGGATTTATAACTATCTGACGGACATCAGTGAACAACATTCAGTCCAGGATAAAATAAAGTTTCTAAAAAATGAGTACGGAATTGGTGGACGAAAACCAGGAATCATAGGAGCATGGCATTCGTCTGAAGATCATGATGCGAAAGGTGTTTTACTTGAAAAAGAATTTTGTGATAAAGTACAGCTCACCTGGAGCAGTGTATTACGACGGATTGAAGCGTTAATCCAGAACAATCAGTATTTAACAGAAGAGGAAGCAATAAATGTATGGTTTGACGATGCACAAAAGATTCAAAAGGATTTAGAGAATGTAGAATCAAAAGAAATTGTACCGAATTTCGGTACACCGCAAATTATGGCAGCTCAAGCAAACCGTATCAGGGTTGCAATCGAAAGTACCGAAGATTTTGAAGACCGCAAAATAGGATTTTTTACTTTTCACTATCCGGATGGCAGAGTTGGAATTCGTTTCCGGCTTGTGAAAATTGGTGATAATGGTGTATTACAGGTATATCCACAGCCGAACCGATTTTTTATCAATTTTGCAGCCGTTAATGAATATATTCGGGAACATGCCGATGATCTTGAAGTTATTTCCTATGATGATATTGTCCAGGAAACATGGAAAAAGCGGCTGCCGGCTGAAAGTGTTCCGAATGTACAACAGGAAGAGGATACAGAGAAAGCACAGCAAGAAAAACAGGAAAATGGAAAAACAAGCAAGGCAGGTAATTTCCACATCACTGACGAACAGCTTGGAACAGGTACTTTGAAAGAAAAGTATCGGAGAAATGTAGAAGCAATTCAACTGTTGAAACAATTGGAAGAAGAAAACCGTCAGGCGGACAGATTTGAACAGGAAACACTTTCAAATTATGTCGGATGGGGAGGTCTTTCGGATGTTTTTGATGCAAATAAACAGAACTGGACAGAGGAATATAATGAGCTGAAGGAACTTCTCACAGATGCAGAGTATAAAGCGGCAAGGGAATCTGTTCTCAATGCACATTTCACACAGCCAGTCATCATAGAAAGCATCTATAAAGCTTTAGAACAAATGGGATTTAGGAATGGGAACGTTTTAGAACCATCCATGGGAATTGGAAACTTTTTCGGAGTTATGCCGGAGTCTATGCGTGGATCAAAACTGTATGGTGTGGAATTAGATGATATCAGTGGCCGGATTGCAAGACAGCTCTATCCGGATGCAGAAATCCAGATCACAGGGTATGAAAATTCCGGTTATCCGGATGATTTCTTCGATGTTGCAGTGGGAAATGTACCGTTTGGCAATTACCAAATCTATGACCGCAGATATGAACGTCAGCATTTCATGATACATGATTATTTTCTTGCTAAAACACTAGATCAGCTACGAAGCGGTGGAGTGGCTGCGTTTATCACGTCGAAGGGCACGATGGATAAGAAAAGTGATACCGTCCGCTTGTATTTATCTCAAAGAGCCGAGCTTTTGGGTGCAATTCGACTTCCGAATACGGCATTCAAAGCAAATGCAGGAACAGAAGTAACATCGGACATTTTGTTTTTCCAAAAGCGGGAAGGAATCTCTTATGATTCTCCGGAATGGCTGCAAATCGGAGTAAATGAGGAGGGCATTGAGCTGAATCAATACTTCATTAACCATCCTGAAATGGTTCTTGGACATATGGAAGAAATCAGCGGACCCTATGGGAAAGATACTGCATGTGTGCCAATCGAAGGTGCAGATTTAAAGGAACAACTGGAACAGGCGATCAGGAATATTCATGGTGAAATATTTGTAGAAGCAAGCCCAGAAGCTGTATTTGAAGACAATAAGGAAGAGATTCCAGCAGATCCGGATGTGAAAAATTACTCTTACACACTTGTAAAGAATCAGCTCTATTACAGGGAAAATTCCAGGATGTATCCGGTTGATCTTCCGAAAGCTACAGAAGAACGGGTTCGGGGAATGCTTGCAATCCGGGAATCTGTAAGAAAACTGATTACATTACAAATGGATGAAAATGGTACAGATGAGGAGATTAAGGAAGAACAAAAACAACTGAACGATGTCTATGATGAGTTCTATAAAAAACATGGTGTGATAAGCAGTAAGGGAAATAAGAGAGCATTTTCCTCAGATGCTTCGTATTGCCTGTTATGTTCACTGGAAATATTGGATGAAAATGGAGAACTGGAACGAAAAGCGGATATGTTTTCCAAACGGACAATCAGCAGAGCAGTGCCGGTTACGAAAGTAGACACAGCAGTAGAAGCACTGGCAGTATCGATGAGCGAATATGCAAGGATTAATCTTTCCTATATGGCTCAATTAACAGATCGCAGCGAAGAAACAATTATAGAAGAGCTTCGAGGAGTTATTTTCTTCGATCCGGAGACGCAACAATGGGAAAGTAATGACGAATATCTTTCAGGAAACGTCCGAAACAAATTAGCGGTTGCAAGAGAATATGCTAAAGAGAATCCAAGATATCAGGAAAATGTCCATGCCTTGGAAGAAATACAGCCGAAAGATCTGGATGCATCTGAAATAGAAGTACGGATCGGTGCAACCTGGTTAGATCCGGAGATTTATGAACGATTTATGGAAGAAGTGTTTCATACACCTAGATATCATCTTAACAGCAAGAGGATTGCGGTATATTTTTCCAAGACGACAGGAGAATGGAGAATCAAAGGAAAACGTTTGGATAGTTCTTCCAATACAATTGCCTACAATACTTATGGAACAGAAAGAATCAATGCATATGAGATTCTTGAAGCAACATTAAACTTACATGATGCAAGAGTCTATGACCGGGTGGAGCGTGACGGACAGGTCAGATATGTCCTGAATAAAACAGAAACAATGTATGCAGCACAGCGTCAGGATGCTATGAAGGAGGCTTTTCAAGAATGGATTTATAAGGATCAAAAAAGGAGAGAAGTAATCTGTAAAACGTATAATGAAAGATTTAATTCAGTACGTCCACGGGAATATGATGGAAGCCATTTAATATTTCCTGGAATGAATCCGGAAATCGAGTTAAAACCGCATCAGAAAAATGCGGTCGCACATCAGCTTTATGGGAAAAATACTCTGCTTGCACACTGCGTGGGGGCAGGAAAAACTTTTGAGATGGTTGCGGCGGCAATGGAATCGAAAAGACTTGGTTTATCGCAAAAGGCACTGTTTGTTGTTCCAAACCATCTGACAGAACAGTGGGGAGCGGAATTCCTACAGCTATATCCAGGTGCGAATATTTTAGTTGCAACAAAAAAAGATTTTCAACCGATGAATCGGAAGAAGTTCTGTGCCAGGATTGCATTGGGAAATTATGATGCAGTAATCATTGGGCACAGTCAGTTTGAGAAAATTCCATTAAGTGACGAACGTCTGAAGAAAATGCTGGAAAATCAGATTGATGATATTCTTTCAGCAATTGAAGTGGCAAAAGAAAGTAATGCAGAGAATTTCACCATTAAGCAGATGGAAAAGACTAGAAAACAACTGGTTGTAAAGCTGGAAAATTTGAATAAGAAGGAAAGAAAAGATAATATTGTTACATTCGAGGAACTTGGAGTAGACAGGCTGTTCGTGGATGAGAGCCATTATTATAAAAACCTCTATCTGTATACGAAGATGAGAAATGTTGCTGGTGTATCACAGACTGAAGCACAAAAGTCAACAGATATGTTTAACAAATGCCAATATATCAATGAAGTAAATGGTGGGAAAGGAATTACTTATGCAACAGGAACTCCAATCAGCAATAGTATGACAGAGTTGTTTACAATACAGCGTTATTTGCAAATGGAGAAACTGCAGGAGATTGGACTGACACAATTTGACAGCTGGGCGGCTACTTTCGGTGAGACGGTAACGGCAATTGAATTAGCACCGGAAGGAACGGGATATCGGACAAAGACTCGATTTTCCCGCTTTTTCAATGTCCCGGAGCTTATGAGTATGGTGAAAGAGGTTGCAGATATTAAAACATCAGACCAACTGAATCTGCCAGTTCCGGAAGTAGACTATAAAACAATTGTCATTAAACCAACCGAAGAACAGAAAGAGTATGTAGCAGATCTGGGTGAACGTGCAGAACAGGTCAGAAATGGCGGTGTGGATTCTTCCATTGATAATATGCTCAAGATAGTGCGCTGCTAAGCGCAAAAGTATATCTCCCCCGCAGGGGGACATTATTAAAAGTAAATAATGGGAACAACCAACCTACCTGGAGAGGAAACTCAAAGGGGACAATCGCATGTTGGTAAAGCGGATAAGGAGTTAATCGCAATACTTCGATGCTCCGCAAGTTCCGTATCCTATGGTTAAAGCTATACTGCCTGAACCTTAGTTCCGACTTGGTGCAAAGCATCGCCCATCGGAAAGCGATTGATACCGATGTCATTGTATGCTCGTTGTTGTTGATTTTGGACGAGTAACTTTTTGCAATGAAAGAGCGCACAGTGAGTGCGAATAAAGGGACGAACAAGGAACCTAAGGGATACTCGATACGTATACTTTTGACGAATAGCAGGATTACCTAAAGGGGGAGACCCCCATGGTAACGGAGTCACCATAGTAGTCCGAGCAAGGGAAAGCCTTGTACATGGCGAAGGGTGACAGGTAATTTCGATTAGTTAGAAAGGAGTAGGTGCGTGAGATGCGTACAGCCAAAACTGTTTTAACGGTCATTCAAGAACGTGGAAAACAAAAGAAACCTATTGAAAGAGTTTACAAGCTCTTATTTAACCGTGAATTATATCTGAATGCCTATGCTAAGTTATACCCGAATAACGGAGCAATGACAAAGGGTGTTACAGATGAAACGGTAGATGGAATGTCCATTCAGAAAATAGACAGAATGATTGAAATACTCCGTGAGGAGAAATATCAATGGAAACCAGCAAGACGGGAATATATCAAAAAGAAAAATGGTAAGAAGCGTCCGCTGGGGATTCCTGTATGGGGAGATAAAGTATTGCAGGAAGTAATGCGTCAGATTTTAGAAGCGTATTATGAGCCACAGTTTAGTGAACATTCCCATGGTTTTCGTCCAAACAGAGGATGTCATACAGCACTACAAGAAATACAGGTATGGAAAGGAACTCGCTGGTTTATTGAGGGAGACATTTCTCAATACTTTGATACAATCGACCATAAAATTTTACTGGAAATACTTGCAAGAAATATTCATGATGGAAGATTTATCCGTCTGGTATCGAATATGTTAGAAGCTGGATACTTGGAAGAATGGAAATTCAATCAGACAATCAGCGGTGTGCCTCAGGGCGGAGTTATCAGTCCGATACTGGCTAATATTTATCTCAACGAATTTGATAATTGGATTGAAGAAGTCTTAATCCCAAAATACACAAAAGGAAAAAGGCAGAAATCTAATCCAGAATATAACAAGTTGACCGCTGAAATCCAAAAACTCAGAAAGGAGGGAGATGCAAAGACAGCCCATCAGCTTGTGGTTGAACGCAGAAAAATACCTTCTGTTAATACGCAAGATGAGAATTATCGCAGATTGCGCTATGTGAGATATGCGGATGATTTTCTACTTGGATTCACTGGCTCTAAAGCAGATGCAGAAGAAATAAAAGCAGAAATAGGAAGATTTCTAAAAGAGAAATTAAATCTGATAATGTCAGAAGAAAAGACTCTAATAACAAATGCAGGCAGTCAGGCGGCAAAGTTTCTTGGATATGAAATCAAAGCACAAAGGGTCAATGACTATATTGACCCAAAGGGGCGCAGAGGAGCAAATGGAGCAATCGCACTATTAGTCCCTGCAAAAGTAATTGAAGAAAAATGCAAGAAATATATGAAACGTGGAAAAGCAACTCACAGGAATAATCTTTTGCAAGATGATGATTTTTCTATTGTACAGACATATCAGCAAGAGTACAGAGGACTGGTGCAGTATTATATTCTCGCACAAAATTTGTTTTGGTTCTCGAAGTTGTACTGGTATATGGAAACTTCATTATTGAAAACTCTTGCGTGTAAACACAGGTCATCTATCAATAAGCAAAAGGCTAAGTATAAAACAACTACAACAAGTACAAGTGGAAAAACAGTTCCGTGTCTGCAAGTTGTAGTAGAACGTCCTAATAAAAAGCCATTAGTTGCGACATGGGGAGGAATTTCCCTTGTGCATAAACGAAAAGCTGTTATAGAAGATATACCATACAAGGTATATGGTGGGCGAACAGAATTAGTTAAAAGACTGTTGGCAGAGAAGTGTGAATTATGTGGAAGTACTGAAAATATAGAGGTACATCATATAAGAAAACTTGCAGATTTAAAGAAGAAAGGACAGGCAGAAGTACCTAAATGGGTACAGATAATGTCTGCCAGAAAAAGAAAAACGCTTGTGGTATGTCGGGAATGCCATGTAGCAATCCACAATGGTAATATAACCAAAAGTTCTTGAAATGGAATTACTGGGGAGCCGGATGATGCGAAAGTATCACGTCCGGTTCTGAGGGGGGATAACGGAAAAGGAGCTATTGCTACCTCGCCGGTATCCTACCCGACACGAATGATGGTCGTAAATTGGCATTGGATCAGCGTTTGATTGATGCTTCTTTCCCGGATGCTCCGGATGGAAAAGTAGCAGAGTGTGCAAGACAGTGTTATCAGATATGGAAAGATACAAAAGAAAAAAAGTCGGCACAGTTAATATTCTGTGATTTATCAACACCGAAAAATGATGGTACATTTAATGTGTATGATGATCTGAAAAGAAAATTGATGGATATGGGTGTACCAGAAAGAGAAATAGCCTATATTCATAATGCAAATACAGATATAAAAAAAGCGGAACTGTTCACAAAAGTAAGAAATGGACAGGTTCGTTTTTTATTGGGGTCTACAGCCAAAATGGGAGCTGGAACGAATGTACAGGACAGACTGATTGCGTTACATCATTTGGACGTCCCTTGGAAACCATCAGATATTGAACAGCAGGAAGGTCGTATCCTACGGCAGGGGAATCAGAATCAAAAAGTGCAGATTTTTCGGTATGTGACGGAAGGTACATTTGATAGCTATATGTGGCAATTGCTGGAGAATAAACAGAAATTCATCGGTCAAATTATGACCTCTAAGTCACCAGTGCGAAGTTGTGAAGATGTGGATGAAGCAGTATTGTCCTTTGCAGAGATCAAGGCACTTGCAACGGGAAATCCATATATCAAGGAAAAGATGGAACTGGATATTGAGGTCGCAAAACTAAAAGTACTAAAAGCTAACCATAATGCCAATATTTACAGGTTAGAGAATCAGATTGTGCATGAATATCCACTGAAAATTTCAACAGAAAAATCAACAATCCAGTATCTGAAGGAAGATTGGAACTATTATCAATTGAACCAGATAAGAGATCCGGAGCATTTTGATATGGTAGTGGAAGATGTACATTATAACGAGAAAGAGTCGGCAGGTAAGGCGGTTTTGATGGCTGCGAAGAAGGTAAAATCCAAGATGTCAAGGGAAAGCGTTGAAATTGGAAGTTACCAGGGCTTTACAATGGCGGTGAGGTACAACCATCTTACGGAAACTTATAATGTGAAACTGCAGCATCGGATGTCCTATCTTACAGAAATCGGAGAGAATGGAGTTGGAAATATTATTCGTATCAATAATGTATTGGATAATATCCCTAAGCGTATTGCAAGGTCAGAACAAAATCTGCAGACAGTGGAATCACAGTTGGAAGATGCAAAAGTGGAAGTACAGAAACCATTTTCTAAAGAAGCAGATTTGAAAGAAAAAAATGAACGATTATCCGAGCTTAATGCGTTACTTAACATGGATGAGACAAATAGTCCGGTTATTGAAGAAGAGCAAATTGAGGAGCAGCAGATAGTGGAAGGAATCAATAAACTACAGTCAAGAGATAATGTACCGAAATTCGGTACACGGTAAGGAGAGGAAGGTAAAACCATGAATGAGGACAACAGAGAATTAGAACAGATGAAATCAGAAATCAGATTAGAAATGAAGGAAATCCGTAGGATGTTGGAGGAGATTAAGAGTAATACAGCGTATTTTCGAGAATTTATGGAAAAGTATAATATACCGATGCAGGAAGAAGTGGCGAAAGAACAAAAGGAGGTAACTCCAACATCAGAGCAAAAAACTGATGTCCGTCAGAAAAAGGAAAAGGAGATTACAAAAAAACTGTGATTGTACCGAAATTCGGTACAAAGGAAAATGGTTGTAAGTTTCAGAATAAGCAAGGATACGAGGAGTGAAATAGATGACAGATGAATACAGAGATACAGAAGAGGTCTTGATGATCATAAGAAAGGCAGCTATGTTTGTTGATCCGATCATGAAGATCAGTGCAAGAGGACTTGCTAAAATGATACAGTTTCTTGCGAGAATGGCAAAAGAGAAGATTATTGACAAAAGAGAGTTTAAAGATTTCCAGGATTTTGTTAAACGGACAGAGGGAGAGTTTGATGTAATTAACATCCCAGTAGAACATAAAAAAGGATTTGATGAAAATGCATTTGTAGTAAGAGAATTTGCAGATTTGAAGGAAAATGGGGTACGTTTTTATGAAATGCCGGACTTAAATATGGAAGATAACTATGTGCAGCTTGCTGTCAGTAGAGAAGATAAAGAACTCTTTTCAGCATGGTATACAAGGTATCTGAATAATAAAATGTCCAGAGGTGGTGTAAAGACGGTAGAAAGCCTGAAAGCGTTTACGGATGGCAAAGTGAGTATTTTCAGTGTACCACTGGAAGGGAAAGAAGAGATTTTTCAAGAGGATTTTGCAGCATTAAAGGTCAATTATACGGTATTGCCAGATTTAAAGGTCGGAGATGGTCAGATTCAAATAATGGTTGCAAACAGCGATGCAGCCAAAGTAGAACAGTGGTATAAATTATATCAGACAGATATGTTGAAAAAGGGAAAAGAAATTCCAGATCTTAATTTGATTGATATGTCGACTTATCAGAAAACAGGAGAGATGTCAACAGATGAATATATTAATACTGGAGATAAAAAAGTCGCTGAAGCAAACCAAAAGTATGAAAAATCATCAACGAATAAGATTCCATTAGCCGAAGAGGAAAAAGGATATGAATTTTATGAAGGCAATAAACTGTATCAAAAAATTACAATTGACAAAGCTACATTAGTAGAATCATTAAAGAAAGATGATGCTGTAGAGAGTCAAATGATAGATACAGACAAAAAAGGTTTTTTTATGAGCAGAATTCCAGGAACTTATGGAAAGGATGTGCAATATCTTTTGATTCCGAAAGAATGTGTATTTTTATCTGAGGATAGAAAAACTTATACAGCATTTCTTAGCAAAATTTCCAAACCTATGGTTTTTGATGGTAATTTGGAGACAGTACATGTAGAAGATCGATTAAATACAAATGAATTATTCAGGAAACATTATGACCTGTCAGAAAAAGAGCAGAAAGCAACAGAAAGAGCTCAGAGGAAAGTTAAAAAAGCCACTGGAAAAACACTACCAAAAAAATCTGTAAAAGCACCAGCACCACCAATGAAATCAAAATAAGTAAGAAGGTGACAATAGATGATTGAAAAAAGGAAAACTCCCTGGGGTGTCTTTCTCATAGTGCTTATAATTATGATGATCGCAGCATATTTTGGCTGCGGTCTTTTTAAATTGGATGATGTTACAATAAACAATTATCAGGAAAAATTATTGTATATCGTCAGTCACCCGTTTCGGAGTTGGTGGACAGATAAAACGCCTGCTTTTATAGGTTTAGTATTTGTGGCATGGATTATGTTTATTGCATACTATCTGGATCAGAATCGAAATTATCATTTCGGAGTCGAAAATGGTTCGGAACAATGGGCTGACGTAAAGAAATTAAGTAAAACATTAAGGGATTCCAAGAACGAACAGAATAATACTTATCTTAGTGAGCACATTGCTGTATCCAATCACGCCTTATCCAATATGAATATGCTTGTGATAGGAGGTTCTGGATCATATAAAACAACGTCCGTACTAACACCCAATATTTTACTGGCAGGTATGACAAATGTAATCTTGGATATTAAGGGAGATTTGCTGCGAAAACATGGAAATTATCTGAAGGCTCATGGAATTACTGTAAAATCCTTTAATTTAATTAATCCAGAAGAATCTGATAGATATAATCCAATGTATTATCTTGAAAAGGAAACAGATGTAATTCGACTGATTACAAATATGCAGGCATCAGTCAAACCGCCGGATGCGATGAAAGGAGATCCATTTTGGGATGACGGTGTTGCATTGTATCTTCAGGCAATGTTCTTTCATGAGTGGTTAACAGCAAAAGAAGAAAAACGAAAACCAACGCTTAATAATATTCTAAAACTTGTAAATATGGAATCAAAGAAAGTGGGCAGCGAGGAGGATGAGAAGACAGAATTACAAATTGAAATGGACAGGCTTGCAGGAATTCATGGGGATGATTACCCACCAGTACGGGATTACCGAAAACTGAAAGAAGGGGCGTCAGAGACGGTTCGTTCTATTATCATTATGGTGAATGCAATGCTGCGATTGTGCGAAACTGCCGCATTGAAGAGGCTCTTTGAGGATGATGATATTGATATCCCAAGTTTAGGATTAGGTGCAGATGGGAATCCGAATAAGAAGACAGCATTATTTTTAGTCATGCCAGACAATGATCAGTCTTTCAACTTTTTGATTTCTATGTTCTACACACAGTTATTTGATGTTCTGATCAGAATCGCAGACCATAAATGTAATGGCAGTCTTCCGATTCATGTCAGGTTATGGGCAGATGAATTCTATGCAGGCCCGAAACCGACGAACACAGAGGTGTTGATGGGTACAATCCGAAGTAGAAATATGTCAATTGTTCCTATTTTACAGTCAGTTGCTCAGATTAAAGCAATTTTTCCACAGGAAAAGTGGGAAGTATTCCTTGATAACTGTGCTGTTATGATGTATTTGGGTTCCGGTCCGGCAGCATACTCTACGCATGAATACATATCAAAACTATTAGGTGAAATGACAATCGACACGAGAAATGATGGAGTGACAACTGGAATGCATGGTAATTCAAGCCTGAATAATCAAAGAACTGGAAGGGGACTGATGAGTCCAGGTGAAGTGAAGCGAATAAGATAATTTTTACAAAAAAGGGAGGTGAATGCCTCCCTTTTGTAGTATGATAGAGAAAATGGACAGGAGCAGGGAGGTGTTTTTAGGTGAACGAATTGACAAGGCTCATCTTAGAGGATATGAAGCCGGCGCTAGGTGTGACAGAGCCTGGGGCGATTGCGTTTGCAGCAGCGAAGGCAAAAAGTTACACTTATGGAGAGGCGGAATATATTGGCGTGAAGCTTAACAGCGGTATGTACAAGAATGCATTTACGTGTGGCATTCCTAATAGTTTGGAGGTTGGAAGTGCTTTTGCGGCGGCGCTTGGTGTGATTGCCGGGAAAGATGAACTGGGATTGGAAGCGCTTTCGGATGTAATGCCAGAGGATACAAAGAGAGCAAAAAGACTCATAGAGCAGGAAAAGGTAGAGGTTATTTTGAAAGATATTTCCAGCAGGATATTTATCGAAGTCAGAGTGAAAACTGCTTTTGACGAGGCGGTTGTAACAATTCAGGATGCTCATACGAATATTACCAAAATCGTAGTGAACGGAGAGACAAAGCTGGAAAAATCAGAGGAAGACAAGGCGCAGAATGTAGAAAGAGATGGGAAACAGATTCATCAGTATACACTTCAACAGTTATATGAATATGTGGATTCTGAGGATGTAGAAGAGTTGGAGTTCATGTGGGAAGCGTATCATGTGAATTTAGAACTGTTTGAAGAGGGGATGAAAAGTCCGCGGACGACATTTGCCAAGCATCTGTTGAAGAAAAATGGCGGTAAAGTATTCTCGGAGGATGAACAGAGGACAGCTTCGCTGCTTTGCAATGCGGCAATTGAGGCGAGAGTTTTGGGGCTTAATAAACCGGCGATGAGCATTACCGGATCCGGAGCTCATGGAATCATTGCGACCATGCCTCTGTATGCTGCCTATAAAGTAAACGGTTATTCTCAGGAGCGGCTTTTGCGGGCGACAGCGCTAAGTTATCTGATTTGCATGTATATCAAGGAATACTCAGGAAAGTTATCTGCGTTTTGCGGATGTGCGATTGCAGCGGGAACAGGGATGACTTGTGGGCTTGTATATTTGCGTGGTGGAACGGTTAAGATGATGGAAGAGACAATCAATAGCATGGCAGGAAGCATTACCGGGATGATCTGCGACGGTGGAAATCAAGGGTGTACAATGAAAGGAATTGTGGCGGTGGATGCAGCGTATCAGTCAGCTGAGCTTGCAATGGATGAGGTTTGTGTCGCGCATGTACATGGCATTGTCGGAAGGACACCGGAGGAGACTATGCGAAATATGGGTGAGATTGCATCACCGGGAATGATTGGAACAGAGAAGACGATTTTAGATATTTTACAGAGAAAGGTAGACAGGTAATCAATATGTATCAGGCAGATAAAAAACGTTATGAAGGAATGAACTATAACCGATGTGGAAAAAGTGGACTAAAAATGCCGGAGGTTTCACTTGGATTGTGGCATAATTTCGGGGACACTGGAAATTTTGAGAATATGAAACGGATGTGTTTTACGGCATTTGATCATGGAATCACCCATTTTGATGTGGCGAACAATTACGGGCCGGAGCCGGGAAGCGCAGAGGTACATCTTGGACGTATTTTGAAAGAAGAGATGGGAGCGTACCGAGATGAACTGATCATCAGCACGAAGGCAGGATATCTGATGTGGGATGGTCCTTATGGGGACTGGGGAAGCAGAAAATATGTGCTGGCGAGTCTGGATCAGAGCCTGAAAAGAATGGGTCTTGAGTATGTGGACATTTTTTATCATCACCGCATGGATCCGGAGACACCGCTTGAGGAGACAATGGGAGCACTTGACACGGCAGTCAAAAGTGGAAAGGCATTGTATGCCGGGATTTCGAATTATGATGGGGAGACGATGAAAAAAGCGTGTGCAATTTTAAAAGAATTGAAGTGTCCATTTGTCATCAATCAAAACCGATATTCGATTTTTGACCGTACGATTGAGAAAAACGGACTGAAAGCAGCCGCAAGAGAAGAGGGAAAAGGAATTATTGCGTTTAGTCCTCTTGCTCAGGGAATGTTGACGGACCGTTATTTGAAAGGGATTCCGTCGGACAGCAGAATCTGCACAGATGGAAGATTTTTGCAGGAGCAGACGGTGGAGACAAATCTGCAAAAGATCCACAAGTTGAATGAGATTGCAAAAGAGAGAGGAGAAAGTCTGGCGCAGATGGCATTGAAATGGGTGCGGAAAGATGATGATGTGACAAGTGTTTTGATCGGAGCATCAAAACCGGAACAAATTTTGGAAAACCTGAAGGTGATTGAAAGTGCTGCGTTTACGGAGGAAGAGTTAAAAAGAATTGATGAGATTGCTTTGAGGGAGAATTGAGATGAAGCTTCAGGAATTTTATGAGGGACAGTCGTTTGACGCATATGGGTATTTTGGCGCACACAAAGAGAAAGACGGGGTGATGTTTCGGACATACGCGCCGGGAGCGGCGAAGGTGACGGTGTTTGGAGAGTTTAATCATTGGACAGAAGAGGAGATGCAGCAGGACGGGCAAAGTGGTGTCTATGAATTGAAAAGTGCGAAGGCTGAAGTCGGAATGATGTACAAATACTGCATTTATGCAAAAGGGGGCTGGCGTGTAGAGCATTGTGATCCTTATGGATTTGGTATGGAACTTCGACCAAACAGCGCATCGTATATTGTGGATTTGTCAGAATACCGGTTTCATGATGCAAAGTGGATGAAAAATAGAGATAAGAATTATAACAGACCACTCAACATTTACGAGGTGCATTTGGGATCCTGGAGAACAAATGAGAAGGATGCAAATGGCTGGTACCGTTATCATGAGATTGCAGATCAGCTGATTATGTATGCGAAAGAGAACGGGTATACGCATCTTGAATTTCTGCCGCTCAGTGAGCATCCGGCAGACTGCTCTTGGGGATATCAGAATACGGGATATTTCAGTCCGACGTCCCGTTATGGAACGGCAAGGGATCTGATGGAACTTGTAGACAAATGTCATCAGGCGGGAATTGGTGTGATTATGGACTTTGTTCCGATTCATTTTGCGACAGATTATTATGGGCTTGCGAACTATGACGGAACACAGCTGTATGAGTATGTGCAAAGTGATGTGACAGACAGTGAGTGGGGAACACGTAATTTTGATTATTCAAGAAGAGAAGTGTGCTGTTTTCTGCAGTCGGCGGCAAATTATTGGTTGAAAGAGTATCATTTTGATGGAATAAGAATGGATGCGATCAGCCGGGCGATTTATTGGCAGGGAGAGCCGGAAAGAGGAGTGAACCCATGTGCCATTTCGTTTATCAGAAATATGAATGCGGGATTGCAGAAATTGCATCCGAGTGCGATGCTGATTGCGGAAGATTCGACGGCGTTTCCGAAGGTCACAGCGCCGGTGGAGTATGATGGACTCGGATTTGATTATAAATGGGATTTGGGGTGGATGAATGACACTTTGAATTATTTTAAGACACCGCCACAGGAACGGGCAGAGCACTATTATCAATTGAAGTTTTCGATGGACTATTTTTATAATGAGTTGTATTTGCTTGCGTTATCCCACGATGAAGCTGTGCATGGGAAGGCGACGATCATACAAAAGATGTGGGGAGGCTATGAGGACAAATTCAGACAGTGTCGTGCGCTCTATCTATATATGATGACGCATCCGGGAAAGAAGTTGAATTTTATGGGAAATGAAATTGCACAATTCCGTGAGTGGGATGAAAGACGACAGCAGGATTGGGAATTGTTGAAATTTCCAATGCATGATGGATTTTATCATTATGTCCGGACACTGAATGAGTTGTATTGCAGAGAAAATATACTTTATGAAAAAGAGTATGACAGGGAAAGATTTCGCTGGCTTGTTGATGATGCGAAGGAACAGTCGGTGTATGTGTATGAGCGCGGGAAAGGGGAAAATACGCTTGTGGCAGCCTTTAATTTTTCTAAAGAAAAGCAGGAATGTGTCATAGAAAAGTTGCTAAAATGCGAGAAACTCACTGAAATTCTGAACAGTGATTGGGATATTTATGGCGGGGAAACGTGCAAAAAGAAAGAGATTATATGCAACGGAAAAATTGTGCTTGCTCCTTTTAGTGGAAGAATCTTCTGGAAAGAACACATTTCATAGTGACGAAAACGGCATTATAGGATATAATGGGGAAGATTTGAAAACAAAAGAGAGAGAGGACATGAGATGGAGAATCGTAAAATCATACAGGTGGAAGAAAAAGTTCCGGCAAAGCTTCTGATTCCGCTTAGTATTCAGCACATGTTTGCCATGTTTGGGGCATCTGTGCTAGTGCCATTTGTATTTGGAATCAATCCGGCAATTGTATTGTTTATGAATGGTGTAGGAACATTGTTGTTTATTTTAGTCACGAAAGGAAAGGCGCCGGCGTATCTTGGTTCGAGTTTTGCATTTTTGGCACCGGCAGGGATTGTTATTTCTAAATTCGGTTATGAATATGCGTTGGGTGGATTTGTTGCAGTTGGCTTCTGCGGATGTATTCTGGCGGCAGTCATCTATAAATTCGGTTCAGATTGGATTGACGTTGTGCTGCCGCCGGCGGCGATGGGACCGGTAGTGGCATTGATCGGTTTGGAGTTATCGGGAACAGCAGCAAGCAATGCGGGGCTGATTGGAGATCAGATTGAGACAAGCAGTGTGATTGTGTTTTTAGTGACATTGGGAACTGCAGTATTTGGATCGATTCTGTTTCGTAAATTTTTGTCAGTGATTCCGATTTTGATTGCAGTTATAGCGGGATATATTGCGGCTATAGCATGTGGAATCGTGGATTTTTCAGAGGTTGCAAAGGCGCCGATCTTAGCTTTGCCGAATTTTTCTACACCAAAATTCAGTATAGATGCTATTTTGATTATTTTGCCGGTGATTCTTGTTATTACATCTGAACACATTGGGCATCAGATTGTGACAAGTAAGATTGTCGGAAGAGATCTTTTGAAAGATCCGGGATTACACCGATCCTTATTTGGAGATAATTTTTCGACGATGATTTCAGGTTTGATCGGATCTGTTCCGACTACGACGTACGGCGAAAATATCGGAGTGATGGCAGTGACACGTGTGTACAGTGTGTATGTGATCGCAGGTGCAGCGGTCTTGTCGATTATCTGCTCTTTCGTGGGGAAATTATCGACTTTGATCCAAACGATTCCGGGGCCGGTAATCGGAGGAATTTCATTCCTGCTATACGGTATGATTGGAACATCCGGTATTCGTATTTTGGTAGACTCGAATGTAGATTATGCGAAATCGCGTAATCTTGCACTCACATCGGTAATCTTCGTTACAGGTTTGTCCGGGATTGCCGTGAAATTTGGAAATATCGAATTGACAGGTATGGTGCTTGCCTGTGTGGTAGGTATGATCTTAAGTTTGATTTTCTATGTGTTGGATAAATTTCATCTGACCAATGATACAGAATAAATGAAAAACTCCGAGGGCGTTATGCTTTCGGAGTTTCTTTTATGATTTGCTTTAAAATCTTTTCCACACTGTCGGTCACGGCATATGCACAGTTTTTTACATCTTCCGGGGCAGTTGCCATCGCGTAGCTCTTTTTGGTCAGAGTCAGCATCTCGATGTCGTTTTGCTGGTCGCCAAATGAGACAGTCTCTTCCGGGGACAGGTGTAATGTTTCCAGTAAAGTCTTTAAAGCAGTACCTTTGTTTGAATGAAGTGGTACAAAATCAATCCAGTCCATGCCAGAAGTTACAACTTTGATCTCGTTTTTAAACAATTCCTGCAGATGAGTGGCGGACTGCTGTGGTGTCACAGTGTCAAGCAGTGCGATTTTTAAAATCGGTTCCTGAATGGATGCAAAGTCATCTACCGTATCGACGTTGTTATGTACAACATGACGGATATGGTAGAGATACTCGTCGTCCCCGGATTCGATGTAGCAGCAATTGAGACAGGATACGAGCGGCTTACAGTTCGGGCATTGCTTGATTGCGTCGATAATGCGAAAGGCAAGGTCGCGGTCAATCTCAGTTATTGAGATAATCTGATTGTTGTGAATACAGACAGCGCCATTTTCGGCGATATAGGAAATCTCATCTGCAATCGGTTTGAAAAGATTACGTTCACTGGCATACTGTCTTCCGCTGGCGGCTGCGAAATGAATCCCACGTTCTTTTAATGCCAGAATAAGATCGTATATTTCAGGGTTTAATTCCTGAGCGCCGTTTTGTAAAAGTGTGCCATCTAAGTCGCTTGCGATTAGTTTTATCATGAAATCATCCTCCTTTTTTCACTCTTTGAACATTATATACTGATTTTCTGGGAAAGAAAACCCTGATATTAATAAGCATTATAAAAACTTATTAGTAAATTGTACTACAATAAGAAGGAGTTATAAGCTATAATAAAAAAGAAGAAGTCGAGAAACGATTATCACAAGATAAAAGGAGAATGTTCATGGAAATGTTATCAATCGAAAAAGAGCTACAGGGAAATGCTTATCCGGGGCGCGGAATTATTATTGGAAAGACGCCGGACGGAAAGAAAGCAGTGACTGCATACTTCATTATGGGAAGAAGTGAGAACAGTAGAAATCGTGTATTCGTAGAGGAGGGAGAAGGAATCCGCACGCAGGCATTTGATCCTTCCAAATTAACAGATCCAAGCTTGATTATTTATGCACCGGTAAGAGTGTTGGGAAATAAGACAATTGTGACAAACGGTGACCAGACGGATACCATCTATGAGGGAATGGACAAGCAGCTGACGTTTGAGCAGTCTCTTAGAAACAGAGAATTTGAGCCTGATGCACCGAACTATACACCTCGTATTTCCGGAATTATGCACATTGAAAATGGAACATACAATTATGCAATGTCCATTTTGAAAAGCAGTAATGGGAATCCGGATGCATGCAACCGTTATACATTTGCATATGAGAATCCGGTAGCAGGAGAAGGACATTTTATTCATACATATAAATGCGACGGCAATCCGCTTCCAAGTTTTGAAGGTGAGCCAAAATTAGTTGGGATTTTAGACGATATGGAGGCATTTACGGAGATGCTTTGGAACAGTCTGAATGAAGACAACAAAGTTTCGTTATTTGTGCGTTATATTGATATTGCAACAGGAAACTATGAGACAAAGATTGTAAACAAGAATAAGTAGGAGCGAGACAGATGAAAGAATTAGAATTAAAATATGGATGTAATCCGAATCAGAAACCATCTAAGATCTATATGGAGAATGGGGAACTTCCAATCAAAGTATTGTGTGGGAAACCGGGATATATCAACTTTTTAGATGCATTTAACGGCTGGCAGTTAGTGAGAGAATTGAAGAAGGCAACCGGACTTCCGGCGGCAACTTCTTTCAAACACGTATCACCTGCAGGGGCAGCAGTTGGACTTCCATTAGATGAGACATTGGCAAAAATCTATTGGGTAGACGACATGGGAGAACTTTCACCACTTGCGTGTGCATACGCAAGAGCGAGAGGTGCGGACAGAATGTCTTCTTTCGGAGATTTTATTTCTCTGTCAGATGTGTGTGATGTTGCAACCGCAAAATTAATTAAACGCGAGGTATCAGACGGTGTCATCGCACCGGGGTATGAACCGGAAGCGTTAGAACTTTTAAAACAGAAGAAAAAAGGAAATTATGCGATCATTGAGATTGATCCAAATTACGAGCCGGCTCCGATCGAACATAAAGAAGTGTTCGGAATTACATTTGAGCAGGGAAGAAATGAGCTTGTGATTGATGATGAATTATTATCGAATGTCGTGACAGAGAATAAAGAAATTACAGAACAGGCAAAAATTGACCTTGCAATTGCTTTAATTACATTAAAATATACACAGTCAAATTCTGTATGCTATGCAAAAGATGGTCAAGCAATTGGTATCGGTGCCGGACAGCAGTCACGTATCCACTGTACACGTCTTGCTGGACAAAAAGCAGATAACTGGTGGCTTCGTCAGTCTCCACAGGTACTGGGACTTCAGTTCGTAGACAGCATTGGAAGAGCAGACAGAGACAATTCGATTGATTTATATATCGGAGATGAATATGAAGATGTACTTGCAGAAGGAACATGGCAGAATATCTTCAAAGTAAAACCGCCGGTATTTACAAGAGAAGAAAAACGTGCATGGTTAGATAAGCTGGAAGATGTAGCATTAGGATCAGATGCGTTTTTCCCATTTGGAGATAATATCGAACGTGCTCACAAGAGCGGTGTGAAATATATTGCGCAGCCGGGAGGATCCGTTCGTGACGACAATGTAATCAGCACATGTGACAAATATAATATGGCGATGGCGTTTACAGGAATTCGTTTGTTCCATCATTAATTTAAATTGTTAAATTGGGGACGTAGTAAAATTGAATTTTACTACGTCCCCAATTGACATTAGCCCTGTCCCTTTTTGAAAAAAGTAGTTGTATATTTTATGGCATGAGTATATAATAAAAAAGGTTGGAAAACTGATTGTGCAAAAAAAGCGGTGAATAAGCCAAATTTATGGAGGGAATTAATATGGGAAAATATTTTGGAACAGACGGATTTCGCGGAGAAGCAAATGTGGTTCTGACAGTAGAGCATGCTTTTAAAGTAGGTAGATTTCTAGGATGGTATTATGGTCAGGAACATAAAGCGAGAGTTGTCATCGGAAAAGATACAAGAAGAAGCAGTTATATGTTTGAGGACGCTCTGTCGGCAGGGCTTACTGCATCCGGTGCAGATGTGTATCTTTTGCATGTAACGACAACACCGAGTGTTTCGTATGTGACACGTACAGAAGATTTCGATTGTGGAATTATGATTTCCGCAAGCCACAATATTTTCTATGATAATGGAATTAAAGTCATCAATGCAAAAGGACATAAACTGGAAGCAGAAGTAGAAGAAAAAATTGAGTCATATATTGATGGAACATGGGGAGAGATTCCATACGCAACACGCGATGCAATTGGGCGCACGGTAGACTATTCGGCTGGAAGAAATCGCTATATTGGACATTTGATCGCGATGGCAACTCGTTCTTTCAAAGATAAACGTGTGGGGCTTGATTGTTCAAACGGAAGTGCATCTTCGATTGCGAAAAGTGTATTTGATGCGTTGGGAGCAAAGACATACGTGATCAACAGTGAGCCGGATGGAACGAACATCAATAGAAACTGTGGATCTACACATATTCATGTATTGCAGGAGTTTGTGAAAGAAAAGAAATTAGATGTAGGTTTTGCTTATGATGGAGATGCGGACAGATGTCTTGCGGTAGATGAAAATGGTAATGAAGTTGATGGGGATCTTATTCTCTATGTATGCGGAAAATATTTGAAAGAACAGGGAAGACTGAACAATGATACAATTGTAACGACAATCATGTCAAACCTGGGATTATATAAAGCATGTGATAAAGCTGGAATCAAATATGAAAAGACTGCAGTTGGAGATAAATATGTATATGAGAACATGGTGCAGAACAACCATTGTCTCGGAGGAGAGCAGTCAGGGCATATTATTTTCAGCAAATATGCGACAACAGGTGATGGTATCTTAACTTCGTTATTGTTGATGGAAGTTATGCTGGAAAAGAAACAGACACTTGCAAAGCTAACAGAAGAAGTGAAGATTTATCCACAGCTTTTGAAAAATGTAAGAGTATCTGATAAAAAGACAGCAAGAGAAAATGCAGAAGTCATAAAGGCGGTGGAAGCAGTGACGGAGGCACTTGGAAATGATGGACGTATTTTGGTACGTGAAAGTGGAACAGAGCCGGTAATTCGTGTGATGGTGGAAGCATCTACAGATGAACTGTGTGAAAAATATGTAAATCAGGTTGTTGAGGTAATGCATCAGCAAGGACTGATTGTAGGATAAGTCAGAAGAGGGAAAGTAGCGATTCATAGAAGTAGCTGCTTTCCCTAAAATTATCTCTACATAATAACAAATTAATATATTGATATATTGTTTGTTGGGTGATAATATAAAAAATAAAAACAGATTTAGAAAACCATTGCTTAAAGGAGAGGATAACTATGAAAAAGCAAGAGTTACAACATGTTTTTGGAAAGATTTAAAATTCCATTTATATTTTTGTGGGTAGTTTTACTCTTTGAGCCTGTTTTTGTTTCATATTTGGAAAGTAGAGATCAAGATCCCTTTGTTACTGGCAAAACAGAGCGGCTAGGGTGGTAAATAGTTTTACTACCCCAGCTGTTGCAATACAAAGGAACTTCTATGATAATGATGGGCGAAAGACTTGAGAAAAACAAGCTTTTCGCCCTTGCTTTATTTATATAGCCCTATACGTTATGAAATCCTTTTCCGATAATCTCGCTTGTGTTAGAAATCAAAATGAATGCTCCAGGCTCTTGCTGCTTAATAAAATTACGAAGCTTAATAGCCTGCTGGCGGTTCAGTGCAGTAAAAATAATATAGCGGTGTTCACCGGAAAATGCGCCCTGAGCATCCACAATCGTTGCACTTCTCATCAAATCATGTGTGATGAAGTCACAAATGGGTTCGGGATGGCTGCATACAACATTGAAATATTTTGAAAGATTAAAACTTTCGATAAAGTTATCAATCATAAAAGAGCGAATAGACAATCCAAGCAAAGAATATAGACCGGTTTTAATGTCAAAAATAAAGAAACCGGCAATGGTAAATGCCAAATCTGTCAAAAGCAATGCTCGTCCGATGTTGATGCTCGTATATTTTTTAAAAATCGCAGCAATGACATCTGTACCACCACTGGAAGAACCAATGTTAAAAAGTACAGCAGAGCTGAATGCGGGAAGTGCGATTGCAAAGGCAAGTTCCAGCATCGGCTGATCTGTCAGCGGATGGGACATAGGAAAAATACGCTCCAGTAATGATAAAAGCACTGAGAGTAAAATACTACAGTAAGCAGTAGTCAGTGCAAATGTTTTACCGAGAACGATAAGTCCAATCAGTAAAAGGAGCATGTTCATAATAAAGGTAAAATCACTGGCGGACATCACGCCTGTTTTGGCAACTAAAACAGCAAGACCTGTAATGCCTCCAAATGTGAAATTGTTGGCAAATTTGAAAAAGTAAATTCCGATTGCCATTACCAATATACTTCCAGTCAACAGGAAAAAGGATTTTGATTTTTCTTTCATTTGATGTTTTCTCCGTATTCTATTTCTATTCATACGAATTGTAACGCTAGAAACATAAAAAGTCAACGCATTAGAGTGCATAATATGGTAACAATAGAAATAGAAGAGGAGGGATATAAAAATGAACAGATATTTGGCGATTACAGACGTATACGCAAGAGAAATATTAGATTCCAGAGGGAATCCTACAATAGAAGTAGAAGTTTTGGCGGGAGATGAGTTCCTGGGGAGGGCAGCAGTGCCGTCAGGAGCATCTACCGGACAATACGAAGCTGTGGAACTGCGAGATAGAGAGGAGAGGTATGGCGGACTCGGAGTACAACGGGCGGTGGATCATGTCAACACAAAGCTTGCACAGGCGGTCATTGGTCTGAATGTATTCGATCAAGCGCATTTGGATCAAGTGCTTTTAAAAACGGATGGGACACAAAACAAGAGTAATATGGGGGCGAATGCGTTGCTTGGGGTTTCGATGGCTGCTGCGAGAACAGCGGCAAAAGCGTTGCGTATTCCGCTTTATGCCTATCTTGGAGGAGTCAATGCGAAAAAAATGCCGGTTCCGATGATGAATATTTTAAATGGAGGACGGCACGCAGATAATACGATTGATTTTCAAGAATTTATGATCATGCCGGTCGGTGCGTGTTGCTTTCGAGAGGCACTTCGGATGTGCTCAGAAATTTATCACGCGCTAAAGGCATTGCTAAAAGAGCAGGGTTACAGTACAGCGGTGGGGGATGAAGGTGGATTTGCACCTGATTTTAAAGATGCAAAAGAAGCATTACAGTTTATTGTAGATGCGGTAAGAAAGGCAGGATATGAGCCGAGAAAAGATATTGTGATCGCATTGGATGCGGCCGCGACAGAGTTCTACAACAAAGATTTTAAAAAATATGTATTTGAAGGAGAAGGAAAAATGCGGGGCGGTCAGGTAATTCGTTCCGTGGAGGAGATGATTGATTATTATGAGGAACTGATTATGGAATTTCCAATCATGTCTATTGAAGATCCGCTTGATGAAGAAGACTGGGAAGGATGGGAACTTTTGACGACAAGACTTGGAAGAGACGTGCAGCTTGTTGGAGATGATCTGTTTGTCACTAACACAAAGCGTCTTTCGCGTGGGATTGAACAGAAGGTAGCAAATGCGATTCTTGTAAAAGTGAACCAGATTGGGACACTGACAGAGGCATTTGAGGCAATTGAAATGGCGAAAAATGCGGGATATAAGACAATCATTTCCCACCGGTCGGGAGAGACAGAGGACAGCATCATAGCGGATATTGCTGTTGCATTTCAGTCGGGGCAGATTAAGACAGGGGCACCTTGCCGGTCGGAGCGTGTGGCAAAATATAATCAGCTGCTTAGAATAGAAGAACATCTTGGCAATGTGTCATGTTACGAAGATCCATTTAAGCGCTTTTAAGGTGACAGAACAGTAACCTTTTAATAAAAAATATACGAAATCCAATCGAAACGCTTGCAGAATGAACAAACATATGGTAAAATAAGTATGTTATTTATTCAGGAGGTGTGTAAAATGGATATTTTAAAAACAGTATTGATGATTTTATTTGCAATAGATTGTATCGTATTGACTGCGATCGTATTACTTCAAGAGGGAAAGTCAGCAGGACTGGGAACAATCAGCGGTGCTGCAGAAAGCTACTGGGGACAGAATAAAGGACGTTCTATGGAAGGCGCTCTTGTAAAATCTACGAAGTTTGCAGCTGTATTATTTATCGTATTGGCAGCAGTATTGAATTTGAAAGTATTTGCTTAATCATATACGGGCGAATGAGATTTGCGAAACACTCTTATTGATATAAGAGTGTTTTTTTTACACTGTGCAGAAGGAAGCACTTGTTTTAGACTAGAAAGACAAAGGAGAGAGAATGGATCAGACATTTGAAAGACGAAAAAAATTAATTTATGATTTTATTTGTGATGAATTTTATGTGCCGATGAAGCTGAAAGAACTTGCAATCTTACTGCAAGTACCGAAGGATCAGAGAAAAGAACTGAAAGCGATTATGGATTCGTTGGAAGCGGAAGGCAAGGTACATGTATCTAAAAAAGGGAAGTATACCAAGGGAGAGGCAAAGCGTATCGTAGGGACTTATCAGGCTCATGCGAGAGGGTTTGGCTTTGTTGCGGTAGAAGGGGAAGACGATGATATTTTTATATCAGAAGATGATACAAATGGAGCTTTTCATGGGGATCAGGTTGAAGTGACGATCAAATCGGCACCAGATGGAAAGAGACGGGAAGGAAAGGTTGTGCGGATTTTATCACATGGTACGACAAGGCTTGTTGGATATTTTCAGAAGAATAAAAATTTTGGCTTTGTCGTTCCGGACAATCAGAGGTTTATCAAGGACGTATTCGTGCCGTTAGAGCGCTCGAAAGGAGCAGTCACCGGACACAAAGTAGTTGTGGAACTTACGAAATATGGGGGAGACAATAAAAAGCCGGAAGGAAAGATTGTGGAGATTATCGGGCATGTCAATGATCCGGGGACAGATATTATGTCCATTGTAAAAGGGTACGATCTTCCAATTGAATTTCCGGAAAAGGTGTTGAATCAGGCAGAGCGTGTGGCAAAAGATGTCAGTACGGCAGACATGGCAGGGAGAATGGATATCCGTGACTGGCAGATGGTGACGATTGACGGAGAAGATGCAAAAGATTTGGACGATGCAATCTCCCTGACGAAAGAGGGAGAGAACTATAAACTGGGAGTGCATATCGCGGATGTGACAAACTATGTACAGGAAAAAAGCGCGCTGGATCGCGAGGCTTACAAAAGAGGTACAAGTGTGTATCTTGTGGACAGAGTGATTCCGATGCTCCCCCATATACTTTCTAATGGAATCTGTTCTTTGAATGAAGGAGAAGATCGTTTGGCATTGAGCTGTATTATGACTATCAATGACAAGGGAAATGTAGTAGACTATAAGATAGCGGAGACAGTTATTTGTGTCGACCGCCGAATGACATATACGAGCGTGAAAAAGATTCTGGAAGAACAGGATGAGGAAGAAAGCAAAAAGTATGAAGAATTTGTACCAATGTTTCAGATGATGGAGAAAGTAGCGGGAATTTTACGCGAAAAGCGAAAAAAAAGAGGCTCTATTGATTTTGATTTTCCGGAGACGAAGATGGTTCTGGATGAGCAGGGAAAACCGATTGAGCTGAAACCATATGACAGGAACGTGGCGACAAAGATTATTGAAGACTTTATGCTGCTTGCCAATGAGACGGTGGCAGAACATTATTTTTGGCAGGAGATTCCGTTTGTTTACCGGACACATGAACAGCCGGATGAAGAAAAGATTCAAAAGTTGGCGATTTTTATTAATAATTTTGGGCACTCTATGTACATTGCAAACAATGCAGTTCGTCCAAAAGAGATTCAAAAGCTGCTTGCAAAAGTAGAGGGGACGAACGAGGAGGCATTGATCAGCCGACTGGCGCTTCGATCTATGAAGCAGGCAAAATATACACCGGAAAACACTGGACATTTTGGTTTGGCTACAACGTATTACTGTCACTTTACGTCGCCGATCAGGCGGTATCCGGATCTGCAGATCCATCGCATCATCAAGGAAGATTTGCGAGGCAGAATGAATGACAATCGACGTGAGCATTACGAGAAGATTCTTCCGGAAGTGACGAAACAGTGCAGCGAGAGAGAACGTCTGGCAGAAGAGGCAGAAAGAGAGACGATCAAGTTAAAGAAAGTTGAGTATATGGAGGAGCATATCGGCGAAGTATTCGAGGGTGTGATTTCAAGCATTACCAAATGGGGAATCTATGTGGAACTGCCAAACACGATTGAAGGTCTTGTCCATGTAACTAATATGCATGATGATCATTATGATTATATAGAAGAACGATTTGAGATGGTCGGAGAGCATACACGGAAAGTCTACAAACTTGGACAGACTGTATATATTGTGGCAACAGGGACAGATCGGCTTCAACGGACGATTGATTTTGAATTCGTAGAAAAAGAAGAGGTGGATTATGGCAAAAGAACAGGGGAAACTAATTGCGAATAACAAAAAAGCATATCATGATTATTTTATACTGGACACATACGAGGCGGGAATTTCTCTGCATGGGACTGAAGTAAAGTCCCTTCGCATGGGAAAATGCAGCATCAAAGAAGCATTTATCCGTATTGAAAACGAGGAAGTGTTTGTCTATGGAATGCATATCAGTCCTTATGAAAAAGGAAATATTTTCAATAAAGATCCACTGCGGGTGAGAAAGCTATTGCTTCACAGATCAGAGATTAATAAAATTACAGGAAAGATCAAGGAAAAGGGAATGGCGCTTGTCCCGCTGAAGGTGTACTTTAAAGGAAGTCTTGTAAAAGTCGAGATCGGTCTTGCAAAAGGAAAGAAACTTTATGATAAACGGAACGATATTGCAAAGAAAGATCAGCAAAGAGAAGCACAGAGAGACTTTAAGATCAGAAATCTGGATTAGGAGGATATAGATATGGTACCAAGAACAAAAGAAGAACTCAGTAAACTGGTGACGGAGGCGACTGTTGAGACATACGAGGAACTGACGCCGCAATTGATACAGCTGATTGATCAGACAAAGCACAACGAGAATCTGACGGAAGCACAGAAGCAGGATGAGATTTCGCTTCATATGTTGGGATATGTGAAATCTTGTACGAACGAGATCATCATTGATGTTCTGGCAGAAATATTAGGACTTGACTAAGGAGGAAGATGCTATGAGATATTGTGTGAAATGCGGAAGACAGGTAGAGGACAGTATGAATTTTTGTCCGTCATGTGGTGCACAGATTCCAAAAGAAGAGACACATCATACATATGAGTACGGTAATGGTCAATATACGCAGAATCAGACAGAGCAGCGCAATTTCAGAGAACAAACCGTTAAGGAGGAGGGGACAGACAGAGTGCTGGCAGTGCTTGCATATTTGGGACTGCTGGTGTTTGTGCCGATTTTGTCGGGAAGTAAATCAGAATTTGTCAGATTCCATGCGAACCAGGGACTTGTGCTTTTTATCTGTAGTGTATTGTGGAATGCATTGGACTGGATTTTATCGCGTTTTGTATGGTTCATGGATGTTGGGATTATCTCTTTGGGAGATCTCTTAGGTATTGTAAATTTGGCACTTGTTGTACTTGCAATAATCGGAATTGTGAATGCATGTAAGAGCAAAAAAGAAGAATTACCGTTTATCGGGAACATTGTTTTGTTCCAATAAAAGAAAAAGGGTAAGAGGAGCCGGACAGCCGTTATACAGGCTGTCCGCTTAATTTTGCCTCAACTAAAACGTCGCCTTCATAGCGAAGTTTCAGTGAAAAAAATGGAGCATTTTCAGCGATCAGGCGGTGAAAGATCCGATCTCCTTCCCAGAGATTCAACTGATAGATATCCTTTTTGGGAACCCATTCTAAAGTGCCCTCATCACAGGAAATCATCTCACCTTCGTAGCCGTCGGCAGTATAGAGACACATATATTCAGCGTGTCCGACTTTGTCTGAAATGAATGTGACAATTCCCCGGAACTGATAAGAAGTCAGAGTAAGACCTGTCTCTTCTTTTACCTCTCGTAAAAGGCATTCCTCGGGTGTTTCGTCTTTCTCAAAATGCCCTCCTACACCAATCCATTTGTCTTTATTGACATCATTTTTCTTGGAAACACGGTGCAGCATCAGATAGCAGTCATCTTTTTCTATGTAGCATAAAGTTGTCATTTCCATAATTAGTTTTACCTCCTTGAGATAGTTTGTCAGGATTACTTTACCATGAATTTTTAAACCCAACAATTATATATTGAAAAAATTTTCCGCGCAATGCAGTTGTGAGCGAACAAAAATTTTGATAGAATTGTAGCGGAAAAGAATGTGGGAAGAGAAAAATGAATCATATGCAAAGAAGAGAGCAGTTAAGAGGAATTGCATTGACAATTATTGGAGGAATATTTTGGGGACTTGCAGGTGTTTGCGGACAGTATTTGTTTGAAGAGCGGGGATTGACTGCAAAGTGGCTTGTAAGTGTGCGGCTTGTGCTGGCCGGATTGATATTGCTTCTGACGGTTTGGGCAAAACAAAAAAAGCAGATGTTTGAAATATGGCGCGAAAAAAGAGATGTATTTCAGCTTATAATGTTTGGAATATTTGGGATGGCATTCTGTCAATTGAGTTATTATGTGGCGGTGGAGACATCAAATGCCGGAACCGCAACAGTTCTGCAGTATACGGCGCCGATCATTATTATGCTGTACGTTTCTGTTCGCAATAAAAAAGTACCGCAGAGAATTGAGATGCTGGCGCTGGTTCTGGCTGTCGGGGGAACATTCCTGCTTGCAACACATGGAAATATCACGAATCTTGCCATCTCTACGGAGACTTTAGTATGGGGACTTGCCTCAGCGGTGGCAATGGCGCTTTATAATCTGATTCCGGGAGAATTGATGAAAAAGTTTGGAACATTCAATGTAATTGGATGGGGAATGCTGATTGGAGGAATCTTTTTATGTGTATTTATAAAGCCTTGGCATGTGATCGGCGTGTGGGATATCTATACAGTGCTGGCAACGGCGGCGGTAATTTTGGTTGGAACAATTTTGTCCTTTACAACATATATGGAAGGTGTTCGATTAATTGGGGCATCTAAGGCAAGTCTGTTTGCGTCTGTGGAGCCTGTGACAGCCACATTTATGACTGTGGTGTTTATGGGAGCAGCGTTTCAATTTGTAGACTTTATTGGTCTGGCAGATATATTGGGGGCAGTTCTTATGTTGTCCTTACTGAAAAAAGAATAGCTGGAAAATTTAATCTGATTTGTTTGTAAAAGCAGTACGGAATTCTTTTTTATCGCTGTGCTGCATGGCAGACAGACGTTGTTTGGCGATTTTGCCTGTCTTTCCAGAAAAATGATAGCAGCTATAATTTGTTGTAGTTGCTGTTTTTTTTGTATTCATGATGAGATAATCCTTTCTTAAAATTTATATATAGTGTTACCGAAAAATATAAATTTATAACAAAACTGTCTTTCTAAGAAAAACAGTTGTATTCTTGATGAAGATGTGTTAAAGTCTTAGTTGTATAAAAAATTAAAAAAACTCTGGAGAGTCTCAAATATTAGAGCGCCGAAGGTGTACGGCAGATAGAAATGTCTGTTAATCTCTCAGGCAAAAGGACAGGGCAAATGTATGAATTTCAAAGGCCGGTCAAATGACTGGTCTTTCGCTTTGTTTAGGACATATCCGAGTGAGTATGGAATGAGCAGGAGGTTTTTAAATGGAAGCAGTAACAGAAGTAGTGAGTAAGGCGAGTGATTATTTGTGGAATGTCATTTTGATTATTTTGCTTTGCGGAACCGGGATTTATTTTACAATCCGATTGAAGTTTATCCAGATCAGGAAGTTTGGTGAAGGGTTTAAACTGGTATTTGGAAATATTTCTCTGAAAGGAGAAAAAGGGAAAAACGGCGAGATGACAACATTTCAATCGTTGGCAACGGCAATTGCGGCTCAGGTCGGGACAGGTAATCTGGCGGGGGCGGCGACAGCGCTGATCGGAGGCGGCCCTGGTGCTATTTTCTGGATGTGGGTAAGCGCCTTCTTTGGAATGTCCACAATCTATGCCGAGGCGACTTTGGCACAACAGTACAAAGTCCAAAAAGACGGAGAGGTGACAGGCGGACCGGTCTACTACATACGGGCAGCATTTAAAGGGGCATTTGGAAAAGCGCTGGCGGCAATTTTTGCAATTCTAATCGTACTGGCGCTTGGATTTACAGGAAATATGGTACAGTCCAACTCCATTGGAGCAGCGTTTTCGGAAGTGTTTTCAGCGAGAAATATTGAGATTCCGTCAATTGTGTTTGGACTGATTCTGGCAGCGGTCATTGGATTTATCTTTCTTGGAGGAGTCAATCGTCTCGCGTCAGTGGTGGAAAAGATTGTTCCGATCATGGCGGGAATTTATATTGTGGGAAGTTTAGTCCTGATTCTCATGAATATTACGGCGCTTCCGGAAGCAATTAAGATGATTTTTGTCGGAGCATTTAATCCGGAGGCGGTAGTCGGCGCAGGTGCAGGTATTGCAGTGCGGGAAGCAATCCGTTTTGGTGTTGCAAGAGGATTGTTCTCGAATGAAGCAGGTATGGGATCTACCCCTCATGCACATGCGAGAGCAAAAGTAGAGAATCCGCATAAACAGGGACTTGCGGCGATGATCAGTGTATTTATTGACACATTTATCATTTTGAACTTAACGGTATTTTCTATTTTGACAACCGGTGTGCTGGACAGCGGAAAAGAAGGAACAGCCCTGACACAGGCAGCGTTTACAAAAGGGTTCGGAAATTTCGGAGATATTTTTGTGGCAGTGTGTCTGCTGTTTTTTGCATTCTCAACGATTCTCGGATGGCATTTCTTTGGAGAGGTCAATGTCAAGTATCTGTTTGGAGAGAAGGCAGCAAAATTTTATTCGATTCTTGTAATCGGGTTTGTAATCGTCGGTTCTACTTTAAAGGTACAGCTTGTGTGGTCTCTTTCAGACTTCTTTAACGGTTTGATGGTTATTCCGAATGCGATTGCCCTGTGGGCTCTGAGTGGAGTTGTTGTAAAGATATGTAAACAATACGGTAAAAAATAGAAATTCACAAAAGAAACATAAAAAACACAAAGATACCTCACATTTTTTCTATAAACTATTGATAGAAGAAAGTGAGGTATTTTATGTCCGGAAAAGTAAAAGGTATATTGGCGGTAATTGTTTTGATGGGGATTGGTCTTGGGGCAAGATGGATGATACATGATGATTCTGCGGTGCAGGAAAGTAGTCTGTCGGAAGAAGAGACAGAGAAAAAGAAAAAAATAAATGCAGTTTACAATACAGAGAATCAAGCAGAAATCAAGGAAGATTTGGAACGGTTAAAACAGGAGCAGACCTATACGCAAGATAATATGCTTATAAAATACAATCCGTTTGGAACCAATACACAGTCTTTGTATGTGTACTTTGAGACTGAGAATCCAGCGCAGATATCGTATACGATTCATGTGGCGGATAGTTCGATCGAAGATTTCACAAGAACATGCTATCAGGAGTCGGAGATGCAGACACAGCATGAACTTCAAGTGACTGGACTGATACCTGATTTGGAAAATGAGATTACATTTACGATTGCCTATGAAGATGGAACTGTGGAAGAAAAAACAGTTTCTTATGATTTACTTAGGAATTCCTTAAAGGCTGTCGGAGTGGTTGAGAAAAATATTTTGTTATTTTATAATGGTGGAAAATGCAAAGGAGGGGAAGAAAATGATACAGTTGAGCAACATCAGTAAGAAATTCGGTGAGACACAGGCGGTTGAGGGGATATCGCTTATGATTCCGGATGGGAGTGTGTTTGGACTGCTTGGAAGTAATGGCGCCGGAAAGAGCACACTGCTTCGTATGATGGCTGGGATTCTAAAAGAAGATGCTGGAGAAATTTTAGTGGATGGAGATGCTGTCTTTGACAATCCAGAGATAAAACAGAATTTGTTTTATCTGTCAGATGCCCCGTATTACTTTTCGAATGCCACGCTGCAGACAATGAAAGAATTTTATCAGAATCTATATCCGCAGTTTGATCAGGATGGGTTTGAGATGTTGATCAGGCAGTTTAACCTGAATGAGAACAAACGGATTCGAACTTTTTCCAAAGGAATGAAGCGTCAGGCATTTATTATTCTGGCGATCTGTTCCAATACAAAATATATTTTGTGCGATGAGGTATTTGACGGACTGGATCCGATTGTCTCAAAAGTGGTAAAAGATTTATTTCGACAGGAACGAAAGATGCGGAAAATGACTTTGGTCATGGCGTCTCATGACTTAAAGGAGCTGGAAGATTTTTGCGATTCCATCGGAATTATACATAAAGGAGACTTGCTGCATTCGAGTGAGATTCGAAAAGAAACAAGCGATATGCACAAGATACAGTGTGTGTTTGAACAAGATGAGGAAGCATTTTTGCGAGAACATCTTCATATTGTCCGATATGGGAGAACAGGAAATTTTGTGACAATGGTAGTGAAGGGAGAAAAAGAAGCGATCATGCAAAAGATTCAGGAAAAGACTCCGGTTTGGTGTGAGACGATTCCATTGTCTATTGAGGAGATTTTTCTGTGTAATATGGAGGGGGTAGATTATGACATCAGCAAAGTTATTTTCTAAGTTTTGCAAAGAGAACCGGAGACAAAAAGGGTGGCTTTGGATATTGAGCGGACTTATTTTTACGGTGTTTACTTTTACGTTTTTTATGCAGGATGTTCTGATGGACAGCGATGAGATGTATTTTGGGCTGTATAATACGAAGATGATGTGGATTACACTCGCCGTGGCGGTTATGATCGCATTTCAGGGATATGGATTTTTGCTGCAGGCAAAGACGGTTGATTTTTACTATAGTCTTCCGGTCAAGCGAAGTCATCTATTTTGGGGAAATTATCTGAATGGGATTTGGGTGTATCTGATTCCAATGCTGATCAGTCAGCATATCTGCTTTTTTATGGTATGTGGGTTAGGAAAAGAGGGATGGAACGAGCTGACAGGATATTTACTTTGGGGAATTTTCGTCCATGTGCTTGCGCTCTTTTTCTTCTATCATCTTGCAATTATGGCGATTTACCTGGCTGGGAATATGTTTGGAGCAGTGGGGATTTTTCTGGTGCTTCTATATTGTGTTCGGATTGTGATAGATGATCTTCTGTTACCGCTGTATGGAAAGTGCTTCGAGACATTTTATCAGATCGATATGATTAATCGGATACGAACATATGGGATTCCATGGGAACTGTACAGTGGTCTGAATGGATTATACCGCAAGATGTCAGTCAATAAATATGCCTATGCGGTAGAATGGTCAGAAATTGTGACGATTGTGTTGTGGAATATATTGATTTTGGCAGTATGTGTTATCTTACAGAAAAAGAGAACCGCCGAGAGTGCGGGAGCGCCGGTGGCATTTTTTAGAATCGAGAGAGTGCTCCATGTAGTGATTGATATTTCGGTCGGACTGTTAGTGGGGAATCTTTTGATTACGTTTGCATCAGGAACATATCAGCTCATCGCAGGTGCTGCAGGGTGCGTAGCCGGAAGTATATGTTCTTATCTTCTGTTGGAAATGGCATTTCGTATGCGGTTAAAGGTCAGATTCAGGCAGAAGGGCTTGATTGCGGCTGAGGGAATTGTAGCGGCGGCAATTGTGCTTGGATTTTTTGCAGGAAAGAATTCGTATGATACATATTTGCCGGAGACAGAGAAAATTGCGTCCGTGGGAATCAGCCTGAGAGGCGTGGATGAAAAAGAAGACTACTCTTTTACGGAGGAGCGTCTTCGGAACGTGCGTTTGACAAAAAAGGATGATATTGAGAAAATGCATACATGGATTGAAGAGCAATTACTTGCTCAGAAAAATGATGGGCAGTTGACAGATGTGACAATCGCATATCATTTGGAGAATGGAAAAGTAGTATATCGAAATTATCCGATTGCCAATGTGAGTCAGATTGAAGCATTTGATCCAATTTATACGACGAAGGACTATAAAAACGGAATCTACAGCGTGCTTTCCTATACAGATTATGAAAATCTTGAACTTACGTGGACCAATCAGGTAGAGAATATGACATTGAACATTTCTCCTGATGAGACGAAAAAACTGATGGAGACATATAGCCAGGAATTGACGGTTTTGGATATTAGGAGTTTGGAGAAAGAACTTCCGGTAGGGAAACTTTTGGTGACGGACGGAGAGTTTGGCAATGAGACGAGTGCGTATTTATATCCAAGCTTCGAAAAGACACTTACGCTTCTTGAAAAGTATCAGATTCCCGCAAAGAAGAAGATTAGTGAATATGAGATTGCAAAAATCGAAGTGACAGAGCTGCGGGAAGGAACAAAAGTGACACAGAAGCGAGACACATATACCGAACCGGAGGAAATCAAACAAATTGCAGAAAAACTTGTGTATCAGGGATATGCAATTCAGCCGGTATTGAATCCGGTGGATACAGAAACAAAAGTGGAAGTGAAATTTCAAAATAATAGTAGGGAGACAGTTTATACCGTAGATTACTATATCAAATAAAGTCAATTGGGGACGTAGTAAAATTCAATTTTACTACGTCCCCAATTTGCAAATTATAATTTTTCTGGTGCAGCGTATTCTACTCCGTCTGTATCCACAGTTACAGATTTGATTACCTGTTTTTCAAGTGGTCTGTCGCTGTAGTCAGTTGCTGTCTCAGCGATTTTATTTACGATATCCATGCCTTCAATGACTTTTCCGAAAGCGGCATAGGATCCGTCTAAGTGCGGAGAATTTTTGTGCATAATAAAGAACTGTGATCCGGCAGAGTCTGGATGCATTGCGCGCGCCATGGAAAGGACACCCGGCTCATGTTTCAAATTGTTTGTGAAACCGTTCTGTGAGAATTCACCTTTGATTGAGTATCCAGGACCGCCCATACCGGTTCCGTCAGGGCACCCTCCCTGAATCATAAAGTCACGGATGACACGGTGAAAAATAAGTCCGTTGTAAAATCCGTCTTGCACTAATGTGATAAAGTTGTTTACTGTGTTTGGAGCAATTTCAGGATATAATTCAGCTTTGATTACATCACCGTTCTCCATTTCAAATGTTACGATTGGATTTGCCATAATCGATACTTCCCTTCTAAAATATAGTTATTTTGTAAACAACATTTTATAAGTCACGAATAGGTTTGTCAACCTGAGATGGAAAAACAATGTATTACAGACGTATTACCTGTGTCGCGATTGCTTCCCGGAATGCGTTGTCGTGTTCCACTAAAAGCATAGTTGGTGAAAATGTTTCTATGAGCTGTTCAATCTGCATGCGGGAATACACATCAATAAAATTCAATGGTTCGTCCCATACATATAAATGAGCCTGCTCACAGAGACTTTTTGCGATGAGCACTTTTTTCTTCTGCCCTCCGGAAAAATCAGAGATATCTTTTTCGAACTGCACGCGTTCGAAATCCATTTTCCGCAAAAATGCTTTGAATAAACTTTCGTCCAAATGATGTTTTTCGGCAAATTGAGACAGTGTTCCTCCCAAATGTGAGGTGTCTTGCGGTACGTAGGAAATGACAAGACCGGAGCCGATTGTCACAGTACCTGTATGTTCCGGGGCGTATTCTGACAGCAGTTTTAATAAACTGCTCTTGCCACAGCCGTTTTTTCCATCCAAAAAGATGCGTTCGTTGCGCCGGATTTCCAATGAAATCGGTTGAAAGACCGGGCGATCGTCGTAGATTACGGATACATCAGAAAATGAGGCGAGTACGTCTGTGCGGTATGTAAGTGGCTGAATCTTCAAGAAATCTGCAGTTTCTATATTTTTCAGTAATGCGGATTTTTGTTCGATTGCCTGTTGCTGCCTCGCTTCAGTCGACTTAGAGCGTTTCATCATTTTAGCTGCTTTGTGACCGACAAAGCCTTTGTCTGCCGCACCGATTTTTGATGCTTCCACCCGGTCGGACCAGACAGCAGTGCGTTGCGCAGATTGCTGTAAGCGATGGATATCTTTTTTGAGCCGTTCGTTTTGGGATAACTCAAATTGCTGCTGCTGTTCAAAATTTCTCATAAAAGACGAAAAATTTCCGCTTTGTACTTCGATGTTGTTCCGGTTGAGTGATAAAATGTGATCGACACATCCGTCTAAGAAACATCGGTCGTGCGACACCAAAATAAATCCTTTTTTCTTTTGTAAATAGGCAGATACCTTTTCACGGGCAGCGGTATCCAAATGATTTGTCGGCTCGTCAATCAGCAGAAAATGTCCTTCATTTAGAAAGAGAGCTGCGAGCAGTACCTTCGTCTGTTCTCCGTTGGAAAGTGTTTCAAAAGGACGCCATAGTACATCCGCATCCACATCTAGATAGGACAGTTCACGCATCAATTCCCAGCTTTCGGCATTCGGGCAGACTTCCTGTAAAATATTTTCCGTCAATTGCTTTTTGTCAGAAACCTAGTTTCCAGTCTGTATCAATTTGGAAACTGGTATGATCAAAAATGGCATCATAGCTTGACGGGTATGAAAAAGTAAGATTTTCAATTCGTATCATGGACATTGTAAAATACCCCCTGCTTAAAATTTTAGAAAATAAAAAGAGCTGCAAGAAAGCGACGCTTGCAACTCAAAAATATACCACTTCATATTGTGGTAATAGAATGATATAATGAGTGAATAGATGGCTGACTTTCCATCTCTTTCTTTTTAATCAGAACTGTTTAAAACATATCACAAGTCAAAAAGGAAAGTCAAGTGTAAATGGAAAAGGAGAAACAAAATGGAGAAATTATTCAAAAAACCGATTGTAATATGTGTGATGGCGCTGATCTGCTGTGCCCTTTGGGGAAGCGCGTTCCCATGTGTGAAGATCGGGTATGAGCTGTTACAAATAGAAACGGCGGGAAGCCAGATTTTGTTTGCAGGATACCGATTTTTCGGAGCAGGAATACTTACGTTTTTGATGGGATGTATTATTGAAAAAAGGGTTTTGACCTTAAAAAAATCAGCAATACCATATGTGGCGGGAATCGGAATTTTTCAGACGACTCTGCAGTATATCTTTTTCTATATCGGAATGGCTAATACAACCGGAGTGAAAGGATCTGTCATCAATGCGTCGAATGCGTTTGTGTCCATTATCGTGGCGCATTTTCTTGTGAAAGGAGAACGGATGACGTGGAAGAAAGGCGTCGGATGTATTCTCGGATTTGCGGGAGTTGTTATCATCAACCTGTCACCGGGAGCGTGGGGAAGTGGATTTTCACTGAAAGGGGAAGGGATGGTTGCAATCTGCACAATCATCTATGGAACCAGTTCGGTGTTGATGAAATTTGTATCAAAAAAGGGGAGTGCAATGGCAATCACAGCGTACCAGTTGATGGTGGGAGGCGCTGCTCTGATTGGTTTTGGATTTTTACTCGATGGAAATATCAGTGGATTTACCGTGAAGTCATCTGTGCTTCTATTTTATATGGCGATGCTGTCGGCGGTTGCGTTCAGTCTGTGGACGACATTATTAAAGTATAATCCGGTCGGAAAGGTTACGATTTATGGATTTTCCATTCCGATTTTTGGAGCGGGATTGTCGGCGGTATTTTTGGGAGAGGATATTTTTTCGCTGAAGAATCTGGTGGCTTTACTCTGTGTAGGCGCCGGAATCATTCTTGTAAATAAAGTGTCGGCAGGGGAAAGAATTGTTGCAAATGAGAAAGAGATGAAGTAAAATAAAACCCAGTGAATAACATGGAAAGAGGAAAGTCTATGAGCATGATCAAAACAGACAATTTAATATTTGAATATGAGAAACGTGACGAAGAGGGCAATGTAATCGGAACACATCGTGCCATTGACGAAGTGAATCTTGACATAGAGCCTGGGCAGTTTATTGCGATTTTAGGACATAATGGATCAGGAAAATCCACACTTGCAAAGCACATGAATGCAATTTTAGTGCCAAGCGGAGGCACAATGTGGGTGGATGGAAAGGACACGAAGGAAGAGGAGAATCTATGGGATGTCAGACAGACAGCCGGAATGGTGTTTCAGAATCCGGACAACCAGATTATCGGAACAGTTGTGGAGGAAGATGTCGGGTTCGGACCGGAGAATCTTGGTGTTCCGACAGAAGAGATCTGGCAGCGGGTCGAGAAGAGCCTGTCTGCGGTCGGAATGATTGAGTACCGTCATCATTCCCCGAATAAATTATCCGGCGGACAGAAACAGCGCGTAGCTATCGCCGGTGTTGTTGCGATGTGTCCGAAATGTATTGTCTTGGATGAACCTACGGCGATGCTTGATCCGAACGGCAGAAAAGAAGTGCTGCGCACAGTGGAGGAACTTAGAAAAAGAGAACATGTGACGGTTATCTTGATCACGCATTATATGGAGGAAGTGATTGGAGCAGACCGAGTCATTGTCATGGATCAGGGACATGTTGTCATGGACGGAACGACGAGAGAGATTTTCAGCCAAGTAGAACTGTTGAAAAAATATAGATTAGATGTACCGCAGGTGACAATGCTGGCACATGGATTAAAACAGAGAGGATTAGATATTAAAGAAGGAATTTTGACGACAAACGAGCTGATTGAGGCATTGGAGAAAGTAGGAGACTGGCGGCAGAATCAAAAGAAGACATATGTTGGTCATGCAGAAACGGTTGTCAAAAAAGAGAAAAAAGAGAATCCAATCTTAAAACTTGAGCATATCGAGTATGTATACAGTTCTGGGACTGCATATGAAAAGCGAGCGCTGAAGGATATCAATCTTGACATTTATGAGGGTGAATTTGTCGGGGTAATCGGGCATACCGGCTCTGGGAAATCGACGATGATCCAGCATTTGAATGGACTGATGAAAGCGACAAGCGGAGCGCTTTACTATAATGGCGAGAACATTTATGATGAGAAGTATAATCTGCGACAACTTCGGAATAATGTAGGACTTGTGTTCCAGTATCCGGAACATCAGTTATTTGAGATTGATGTCCTGACAGATGTTTGTTTTGGACCGAAGAATCAGGGGCTTACGGAGGAAGAATGCAAAAAGCGTGCGATTGAGGCACTGGAACTTGTAGGACTTTCTGAAAAATATTATGACACTTCTCCGTTTGATTTATCGGGAGGACAGAAACGTCGTGTGGCTATTGCGGGAGTGCTTGCTATGCGCCCAAAGGTGCTTGTCTTAGATGAGCCGACAGCAGGACTTGATCCGAAAGGACGCGATGAGATATTGGATCAGATTGCGTATCTTCAAAAAGAACGGAATCTGACAGTTATTCTTGTGTCGCACAGTATGGAGGACATTGCGAAATATGTGGACCGTATTGTCGTGATGAACAAAGGCAGAAAAATGTATGATGGGGAGCCGAAAGAAGTGTTCGCACATTACAAAGAGCTGGAAAAAGTAGGTCTTGCAGCACCGCAAGTGACTTATATTATGCACGCGCTTTATGAGAAAGGAATGCATGTGAACACGGAGGTAACGACGATTGAAGAAGCAGTAGATGAGATTATGAAAGAGATATAAGATTGGAGAAACAATGATTAGAGATATTACAATTGGGCAATATTACCCGGCGAATAGTAAATTGCACCGCTTAGACCCGCGGGTCAAAATAATGTGTACTTTATTCTATTTGATTTCTTTGTTTTTATTTAAAAGTGTTTTGGGGTATGCGATTGCAACTGTGTTTTTGGCAGCAGTTATCCGTATTTCCAAGGTACCGCTGAAATTTATCCTGAAAGGTTTGAAACCGATCATCATGCTTTTGATGATCACGGTTGTGTTCAACCTGTTTTTGACAAAAGGTGGAGATGTTTTGTTTGAAGCCTGGATTTTTCAAGTGACGGAAGAAGGGCTTCGGACGGCTGTTTATATGGCGGTGCGTCTGATTTACCTGATCATCGGTTCATCGCTTATGACATTTACAACAACACCGAATGCACTGACTGATGGAATTGAAAAACTGCTTTGGCCATTCAATAAAATCAAGATGCCGGTACACGAGATTGCGATGATGATGTCAATTGCGCTTCGTTTCATTCCGATTCTTTTGGAAGAGACAGATAAGATCATGAAGGCGCAGATTGCAAGAGGGGCAGATTTGGAAAGCGGAAATATTATTCAAAAAGCAAAAAGCATGATCCCGATTTTGGTGCCTTTGTTTGTGTCAGCATTTCGACGGGCAAATGATTTGGCGATGGCAATGGAAGCAAGATGTTATCGCGGCGGTGAGGGACGTACAAAGATGAAACCGCTTGTATATCAAAGCAGAGACTATATCGCATATGCCATTACTATTGTGTATATGGTGGCTGTGATTGTAATAGGGAGGTTAGTTCCATTTAAAGTGTGGATATTTTAAAGTATGAAGCGAATAAAGTTGACAATTGCCTATGACGGCACAAATTATTGTGGTTGGCAGGTACAGCCGAACGGAATTACGGTAGAAGAAGTAGTAAACAAGGCATTAAAAAAGTTGACTGGTGAGGATATTCAGGTGATTGGGGCAAGTCGGACTGATTCAGGAGTGCATGCCCTTGGAAATGTTGCAGTGTTTGACACGCATACGACGATTCCGCCGGAGCGGATTTCCTATGCATTGAATCAGAGATTGCCGGAGGATATCGTTATTGTAAAGTCAGAAGAGGTGGCAGAAGATTTTCATCCCAGGTACTGTGACTGCAGTAAGACTTACGAGTACCATATTTTAAATACGAGGATTCCGATTCCGACAAAACGGCTTACAAATTATTTTGTATCCTATGATCTGGATGTTGAAAAGATGCGAAAGGCAGCAGGATATCTGATTGGAGAACATGATTTTGTCAGTTTCTGCAATGTGCGGACAGATGTGGAAGACACGGTGCGGACAGTTACTGAGCTTGAGATTTTGAAAGATGGAGAGGAGATTACGATCCGAATCAGCGGAAATGGTTTTCTCTACAACATGGTTCGTATTATCGTGGGAACACTGATCCGTGTCGGACGTGGATTTTATGAGCCGGAAAAGGTGAAAGAGATTTTAGAGGCGAAAGACCGAAAGGCTGCCGGAGTGACGGCACCTCCACATGGTCTGATACTGGCAGAGATTCGATATGAATAGAAAGTATGCTTGAGGAGGGAAGAGTATGAACTATGTAGGAATCGACATTGGATCTACTGCATCCAAGGTCGTAGTGCGTGGAGACAATGAGATGTATTTTGTACTGCCAACGGGATGGAGCAGTAAGGAGACGACAAACATCATACGAGAACGTCTGAAAAATGCAGGGGTTGATGTGACAGCACAGGAGACTAAAGTGGTAGCAACCGGTTACGGAAGAGTTGCGGTTGATTTTGCAGACAAAGTCATAACAGAAATTACCTGCCATGCAAGAGGCGGGCGGGAGCTTGCCGGTGGAGACTGTACGATCATCGATGTGGGGGGACAGGATACAAAAGTTATCCAGGTAAGTAACGGTGTGGTGATGGATTTCCTTATGAATGATAAATGTTCTGCGGGAACTGGAAAATTTTTAGAGATCATGGCAAACAGACTGGGTATTACGCTGGATGAGCTGTTTGACTTGGCAAAACAAGGAAAGAGTATCCCTATTAGTTCTTTGTGCACCGTGTTTGCGGAATCAGAAGTGATCAGTTATATCGGAGAAGGACGGGCAAAAGAGGATATTGCGGCCGGTGTGATTGAATCCGTTGTGGCAAAGGTGGCACAGCTTGCGCAGAGACAGGCGTTGGCAGATACAATCATATTGACAGGGGGCCTAAGCCACAGCACTTACTTTACGGCACGTTTGTCAGAAAGATTGGGAAAACATGTGATGCCGGCAGAATTTGGAAGATTTGCGGGGGCACTTGGTGCGGCATATCTTGCGGAAGAGAAGAAATAGTATTATAATTGAATAACAGCAGGAACGATAGCATATCCAAGACAGATGTTTTGGCAGGGGAGCGAGTCGCTGCCCGGTACAGGAGATGAAACGATGAAACGATAAGCTGCTTCGAGGTACTTCTGCACACTTCGTGTGCATGGACCTTGCGGTCCGAGTACATCTACGCATCTTACGGAATCACTTTATTGTATTGTTCCTGCTTTTTTTATTTAGAGTAATATGCGGGAGGTATGAATTTGAGATTATATCATGGAAGCAATCAGGGGATAGAGAAACCGAAATTATTTCCTGCTGCAAGGGCGTTAGACTTTGGAAATGGATTTTATCTTACTTCGGATTTTGAACAAGCAAAAAAATGGTCAATTTTAACCGTGAAACGAAGAGGAGAGGGGAGTCCGATTGTATCAGTGTTTAAAGTGGATGAAGAAAAATTAAATCAGTTAAATATATTGAGATTTGATGGTCCGAATGTAGAATGGTTGAGATATGTCAGCTCAAATAGAAAAAGTATGAATTTTAATGATCGTAGAGATATTGTTGTAGGACCCGTGGCAAATGATAATACAATTCCTGTGTTAAATCTTTATTTGAAAGGTGCTTATAATGAAGATGAAGCAATTAAAAGGCTGATGCCACAGAAATTGAAAGATCAATATGTTTTTAAAACAGAAGAAGCTGTGTCTATCTTGAAGTTGATTGAGGTGATAAAAATATGAGAAAAACGTCAGCAGAAATATTAGATTATTATGATGAAGAAGTAGTAAAAATGATTTCTGAAAAATATAATTTAGAACAAATGAAAGCGTTGCGAGAGTATCTACAGTCAGAAACATACTCTATGATGACAGATTCAGAATTGGAGATGTGGGAGTTTGGAGCAAGTGCAATATTTGAAATGTGGGAGAATGAGAAAATTACAGGAAATCCAAGAAATTCTATATATTTAAGGAGAGAATAGAATTGAGCAAAGAGCTAAAATTTTTTATTTATCTGCTTGAACGGTATGCAGAGCAAAAAGGAACAGATGCACAGAAGATAATTGCTGAATGGGATGAATTGGGGGTAACAGATTATATTTATGAAATGTATGAAATTTACCATATCGAACATCTTCAAAATGCTTTTGACGATATTGACAGATTACTTTTAGAGAGAAAAGGATAGATTATGGATAATCAAAGATTATGGCAGCATCGCTCGAAAGAGGAAGACAAAGAGGCAATTCTTTCTTTGAACTTACTGGAAAGGGCAAATGTTCCGAAAGAAAAAACGTTGAAATGTATCTATGCGGTCAGTAATCACATAGAAGAACACTATCGTGAAGTTTTTATTCTGAAAAACAAAGGTGGCAGGCGCAAACTGCTTGTTCCAGATTATCTTTTGCATACGATGCAGAAAAATATTCTGCGAACAATATTAAGTGAAGAGAAAGTTTCAAAGTACGCAAAAGCCTATTGTCCGGGGAGAAGGGTTCGTGACAATGCGTTTGCACATGTCGGTGCAGAAACAATTTTGGAGTTGGATATCAAAGATTTTTTTGAAAATATTACATATATTATGGTCTACCAGTGTGTTTTTTCGGGAGAATACTATCCGCCGGCAGTGCGTACACTGCTGACCCAACTTTGCTGTTACAGGGACTATCTTCCGCAAGGAGCGCCGACATCACCGATGATATCAAATCTGGTGATGTTTTCCTTTGACCAATATATGGGAAAATGGTGTGAAGAGCGGGAAATTTGTTATACAAGATATTGTGATGACATGACGTTTTCCGGGAAATTTGATGTGCGGGAAGTAAAACAAAAAGTAAGAAGTTACCTTCAGGTACTTGGATTTGAATTGAATTTGAAAAAGACGAAAGTGCTGAAACAATATAACAGACAATCTGTGACCGGAATCGTTGTCAATGAAAAAGCGCAGGTGTCTAAAACATATCGGAGAGATGTCAGACAGGCTGTCTATTACTGTGGAAAATATGGAGTACAGGAGCATTTACAGAGAACTGGGGCGCAAATGTGGCTGCAAAAAGGAGAAGAGCGGTACCTTCAGCATCTGATGGGAAAGGTGAATTACATTTTGCAGGTAAATCCGGAGGATAATATGTTTCAGGAAGTTCGGAAGAACTTGTTGAGAATACAAAGGCAGTGCAAAGGAGGAAAACTATGATTACGATTTTTAACAGAAAAGAATTGATTGTCACAGCAAGTAAGATATGAAAGAAAAGATTATGATCATCGAGGATAATAGGACAATCCGAGGAGAACTTTGTGTGTTTTTTGAGAAAAATGAGTTTACGCCAGTGGAGACGGGAGACTTTACAACAGTTGAACAAGTTGTTGCAGCAGTCAGAAAAGTAGAGCCAAAGTTGATTTTGCTTGATATCAATTTGGAAGAGATCAGTGGATTTGATGTGTGTAGGGAAATCCGAAAATGGTCGGGTACGCCGATTTTGTTCGTGACAGCAAGAGAGCGTGATGTGGATGAACTGTGTGCGATGGAATGTGGAGGCGACGATTATATAAGAAAACCGTACAGCCTTGCAATTCTTCTTGCCAAAGTCAAACGTATGTTACAAAGAGCAGACAGTATGGCAGAAGAAATTGTGGTGGGAGAAGTGCATCTGCATATTGTGCAGGCACAGATCTGCTATCGGGAACAGGTGCTGGAATTATCCAAAAATGAGTTGAAAATCTTGTATTTTCTTTTTCGTAGCAGAGGAGAGGCTGTTGCAAAAGATGCGCTGATTGAATATTTGTGGGAGAATAAATTTTTTGTGGATGAAAATATTTTGAATGTGAATCTGTCAAGACTTAGAAAACGCCTTGGAGATATCGGCTTAAAAACACTGATTCAGACGGTGCCAAAATACGGATACCGAATTGAGACAGAAAGTGAGAGATAGATGAATTTTTGGGAATTTTTGTTTGAAAAACTCAATATGGTTCTAGTAAATCTGTTTGCAGCGACTGCGTTGATTGTATTTCTAAAATTAGTCGGAATACAAGGTGGAGCGCTAGGCCTGATTTTGATTGTTTGGGGCATTATACTGATTGCTGTTGGGGGACGTGAATATTGGAGCCAAAAGAGAAAATATGATGAGATAGAATCACAGCTTGAGGAACTGGACAAAAAATATTTAATCTGTGAGCTACTTGGAAAACCGGAGACGCAGATGGAAAAATTATACACAAATATGCTGCTGGCGGGAAGTAAATCCATGGTTGAGGAAGTGAATGAGAAAAGGAATGCTCTTAGTTCCTACAAAGAATATATCGAAGAATGGATTCACGAGGTGAAGACACCGATTACAGCAATTGATCTCATATGTAAAAATCATCCCACAGAGGAGATTCTGCAAATTCAAAAAGAACTGCAGGAGATTGAGCGCTTCGTCGAACAGGCATTGTATTATGCGCGAAGTGAAGTGGTGGAGAAAGATTATTTTATAAAAGAAATCAGTTTGTCGGAGATTGTGTATCCGGTTATTTTAGAGTACCGGACAATGCTTTTGGAACACCGTGTACAGATTGTAGCAGATGATCTGGAGCTTTGTGTTTACACAGATGAAAAGTGGATACAGTTTATTTTAAAACAGCTTTTGTCAAATGCGGTCAAATACGCCAGAAAAGATAATGCAAAGATTCATATCTATAGCCAGGTAGTGGATGGGAAGAAATATCTGACTGTGGAAGATAATGGTATCGGAATCGCACAAAGTGACATTGGACGTGTGTGTGAAAAAGGATTTACAGGAAGGAACAGGGCAAAGAAAAAATCAACTGGAATGGGACTGTATCTGGCAAAAAGACTGTGCGAACGCCTTGGAATCGGACTGTCGGTCACATCAAAGGAAGGTGTCGGCACAAAAGTATCCTTACAGTTTTGTAAGTAAAAAAACTCCTTTTAAAATGGTATAGTGAATTTAGAAAAAGAAAAGGAGTGGTTCTATGGAAACATTATTAAGGATACAGGATATTGAGAAATATTATGGTTCAAAGTCGTATATTACAAAGGCGGTAGACCATATTTCGTTTGAGGTGCAAAAAGGGGAATTTCTCGGAATCATGGGAGCATCCGGCAGTGGAAAAAGTACGCTGCTGAACTGCATCTCGACGATTGACCGTGTGACAAGCGGACACATTTATCTTGAAGATACGGATATCACAGAATTAAAGGATAAGAAGATGGCTGTGTTTCGTCAGGAAAATTTAGGGTTTGTCTTTCAGGATTTCAATCTTTTAGACACGCTGACGCTGGAAGAGAATATCGCATTAGCGCCGATGATCTCCGGCGTGGATGAAAAAGCGGTAAAACAACAGGTGCGTGGAATTGCTGAGAGACTCGACATTGGAGATGTTTTGAAAAAATTTCCATATCAGGTATCCGGAGGGCAGAAACAAAGATGTGCATGTGCAAGAGCGTTGATAAATAAGCCAAAACTTCTTCTTGCGGATGAGCCGACGGGTGCATTGGATTCCAGATCTGCAAGCATGCTGCTTGAAAGTTTTGCGTTAGTCAATCGTACTATGAAGACGACGATTCTGATGGTGACACATGATATTTTCTCGGCTAGCTACTGTAGCAGAATTCTATTTTTACGCGATGGGAAATTGTTCAATGAGCTGTATAAAGGGGAGCGGACACGAAAAGAATTTTTCCACGAAATCATGGATGTGATGACGTTTTTGGGAGGTGACTTGACTGATGTTAGGTAAACTTGCAATTCGAAATGCGTTCCGTTCCATTCGGGATTATCGTATCTATATCATAACAGTTACAATCGCATTTGCTTTGATGTACGCATTCAATATGATTGTATTTTCCGAAGATATCATGATGCTCAATCGTATGATGCTCACATTTGCATATATGGTTGTATTTATTTCAATTCTTGTTGTGTTCGTAATAGGATGGCTTGTACATTATATGACAAAATTCATGCTGCACAGAAGGAGCAAAGAACTCGGCACATATATGGTGCTCGGAATCAGCAATCGTGCAATTACAAGATTGTTTCTGGCAGAAAATATCATAATAGGTGGAATCTCATTTTTGCTGGGGATGATATTCGGAACATTTTTATATCAGGTGCTCACAATGATCATCATGCATATTTTTGAGGCAGTATATGAAGTGAAACTTGTATTTTCTGTGAAAGCATTTGCGCTGACAATTCTTTATATTATATTGATCTACTGTTTTTCTCTTTTGCGCATGAAACGTAAAATCGGGAAGATGAAAATATATGATTTACTTCACGCAGAAAAGCAGAACGAAATTGTGTTTGTAAAACATCAAAAAGGTGATATAATTTTGATGACAATTGCCTTGCTCACAGGCATCACAGGGGCGATTGTATGTAAATTGACATTTCAAAACGGAGACAATGTGCAGATGGGAGCAATCGGAATCTTTTTCACCTGTTTTATCGTCTGCATCTATTGTTTTTATATCTCTGTTTCTCATATACTGATCCGTTTTTTTGTGAATCGAAAGGCAAAACAGAAGAATGCAGGTACACTTGTGCTCGTCCGAAATCTTTCGTCTAAGATTAATACGATGAGTATGACGCTTGGGACACTTGCGTTATTGCTTACATTGACGCTTTCGTTCTCTCAGATTGCAACACTGTTTAAAAATTTCTTTGATATGCAGGGCAATTCCGTATGTCCATATGAAATTATGATGTGGGATAGAGAAGGGGATCCTTCTTTTATAAAAGAAAAAGAGTATCTTGATGAAAAACTTGGCGGTGTAACTCAGGAACATTCGTTTATGGTTTATGATAGCGGAGCAAATCAGGTCGGGAAATATTTAGATGGAACACCGGTTGAAATGTCGTTTTGGGGAAATGATACGGTCATGGCATACAGTGATTACTGCAAGATGCGCAAGCAGCTTGGCTATGAAAAAATAGATTTGAAAAAAGGACACTTTATTGTGCAGGGAGTCAGCGGTGTGAAAACAGTTCTTGACAAGGAACAGCCTAAATTTCAGATAGAGGGGGAGACACTCTCTTATCAGGCATGCTATACAGAAGGTTTTGCACTGGAGGGAGATTTGGGGGCTTATCTCATCCTTGTTTTGCCGGATGAGTATGCTGAGAAACTGGATATTTACGAAGCTGTGTACGCGGCAGATACAGAGAAAAAGTCAGCACCGGAAGATTATGAGAATCTGTGCAGAATTATAGAACCATTGGAAGACGGAGAGGAGATGGACGGCGAAGATTACATTCCGGTCGGAAATGTGAATGTAAAAGGAGCAGTGCTGGGGGAAAACCGGACTATGTTTACGATTATTTCTTTTTCTATGTTTTATATTGCGCTCATTTTTTGCTGTACAGCACTTACCGTGTTGGCAGTTCAACAATTGAGCGAATCAGAAAAACATGGAAAACGATACCGGATTTTATCAGAACTTGGGATGCCCCAAGAGGGAGTGGAGAAAATTATACGAAGGCAGGTCGGAGTATATTTTCTAATGCCGTTGGTGCTTCCGATTCCACTAAGTATCTGCTGTACACTATCCCTCAATCAGCTCTTTCAAGCGTACACAGGACCGGGAATGCTGATAAGCACGATCAGTGCATCACTTGGACTATTTTTCCTTGTGTATATTTTATATCTGGCTGCAACCTATGTCGGGTACCGCAATAGTGTCAAAAGCTGATCGAAGAAAAAGGAGAACAAAATGAAATCATTAGTAATTGCAGAAAAACCGTCTGTGGCAAGAGATATTGCCAGAGTACTGAAGTGTAATAAAAATATTTCCGGGGCAATTGAAGGAAATCAATATATCGTTACATGGGCATTAGGACATCTTGTAACACTTGCGGATCCGGAAGGGTATGATAAAAAATTCAAGGAGTGGAACATGCAGGTGCTTCCGATGATGCCTAAGAAGATGGAACTGATTGTTATTAAGAAAACGGCAAAACAGTACAATGCGGTGAAAGCACAGATGTTTCGGAAAGATGTGGGAGAGATTATTATCGCCACAGATGCCGGACGTGAAGGAGAACTTGTGGCAAGATGGATTCTGGAAAAAGCAAATTGCCACAAGCCAATCAAAAGACTTTGGATCTCTTCCGTGACAGATAAGGCAATCCGAGATGGATTTGCAAAGCTTGTGGATGGAAGAAAGTACGATGACTTGTACGCGGCGGCAGTCTCAAGAGCAGAGGCGGACTGGCTTGTAGGAATCAATGCAACAAGAGCGTTAACGTGCAAATACAACGCGCAGCTGTCTTGTGGGCGTGTACAGACACCGACACTTGCGATGATTGCAAAGCGGGAGGAAGAGATTCGCACATTCCAGCCAAAAGAATACTACGGTGTGACGGTGCAGGCAGGAAAAATCAAGTGGACATGGCAGGATCAAAAGTCGGGAAGCTACCGTTCATTTTCAAAAGGACGAATAGAAAAGCTGGCAGAAGATTTGAATGGGGCAACTATGGTCGTGGAACAGGTGGAAAAATCTGCGAAGAAATTATTTGCGCCGGGATTATATGACCTGACAGAATTGCAGCGAGATGCCAACAGACGATTTGGCTTCTCGGCAAAAGAGACATTGAATATTATGCAGCGCCTGTATGAGAACCATAAAGTATTGACCTATCCGAGAACAGATTCCAAATATATCGGAAATGATATGGTTGACACTTTGAAAGACAGACTGCGAGCGGTAAGTGTAGGTTCATATAAAAAGCTTGCGGGAAGCCTGATTATGAAGCCGATCAAGGTCAACAAATCATTTGTGGATGACAGGAAAGTAAGCGATCACCATGCGATCATCCCGACCGAGCAGTTTGTGCAGTTGGAGCATATGACAAACGAGGAGCGAAAAATTTATGATCTCGTTGTCCGCAGATTTTTGAGTGTTCTCTATCCGCCGTTTGAGTATGAGCAGACGACACTGATCGGGAAAGCGGCAGGAGAACGATTTGCTGCGAGAGGAAAAATCGTAAAACATGTGGGCTGGAAAGAAGTCTATGAACTGGGAGACGGAGATGAGACAGATGTGGAAGAACAGTTGTCAGAACAGTCACTTCCGGAAGTGAACAAAGGGGCAGCGCTTTCCGTACAACAGGTGCAGATGGCCAGTGGAAAGACAAAGCCGCCGGCAAGATTTAATGAGGCAACATTATTGTCTGCCATGGAAAATCCGGTGAAGTATATGGAATCCCGCGATAAACAGGCGGTTAAAACATTAGGCGAGACCGGAGGGCTTGGAACAGTTGCTACAAGAGCGGACATTATCGACAAGCTATTCCATTCTTATCTGATGGAATTGCGTGGAAAAGAGATTTACATTACGTCGAAGGGGAAACAGCTTTTGGAACTTGTGCCGGAAGATTTGCGGAAACCGGAATTAACAGCAGACTGGGAAATGAAGCTTTCCAATATTGCAAAAGGGAAACTAAGAAAAGAAACCTTCCTTCAGGAGATCAAAGGATATACGGTGGAGATCATCGACGAGATCAAAGGTGGAACCGGAACATTCCGACATGATAACATGACAAATAAAAAGTGTCCGGATTGTGGGAAACCGATGCTCGCGGTAAACGGGAAGAATGCAAGGATGCTTGTATGTCAGGACAGAGAGTGCGGACATAAAGAGGTGGTTGCAAGGATTTCCAATGCAAGATGCCCGCAATGTCATAAGAAGATGGAGATCATCAAAAAAGGGGATGAAGAACAATTTGTATGTAATACTTGCGGTCATAAAGAAAAGATGTCAGCATTTAAGGCGAGACGGGAAAAAGAAGGTGCAGGCGTGAGCAAAAAGGATGTACAGAGGTATTTGAGACAGCAAAAAGAAGAGCCGGTGAATACTGCATTTGCAGATGCATTCGCGAAGTTGAAACTGTAAAAACAGAAATGATTGTTATTATATTAACGATAATGTGCTTTGGGAAGAACGTAAACAGATATTCACAAAGAGAGTCGTAAATAGTTATAATGTGAGAAAAGGTTGAAAAACAAGTATTTGCAAGTCAAAAACCAGAAAAAACTTATTTCTGTACTGTATAAATTGCATAATGAAATAAAAAAAATGGAAAATTCATTGTGTAAAAAGTCGTAAATGAGAAAAAAGGAGACAATATATTGACAAATATTTAACGAGGTAGTATACTAAGCCTCGTAGTAAAGAAATACAACACTTACGGAGGATATTGATATGTCAAAGAAGGAAACGAACGTACCAGGAATTATTGATAACGTAGAAGCTCTTGTAGCAAAAATGGAAGCAATGAGAGAAGCACAGAAAGTATTTGCTACATTTACACAGGAACAAGTAGATAAGATCTTTTTTGAAGCAGCAGTAGCAGCAAATACACAGCGTATCCCATTGGCAAAGATGGCAGTAGAAGAGACTGGTATGGGTATCGTTGAAGATAAAGTAATCAAGAATCATTACGCAGCAGAATATATTTACAATGCATATAAAGATACAAAAACATGTGGAGTTATTGAAGAAGATAAAGCTTATGGAATTAAGAAGATTGCAGAGCCAATCGGTTTGATCGCAGCGGTTATTCCTACAACAAACCCAACTTCGACAGCAATCTTTAAGACATTGATCGCATTAAAGACAAGAAATGCAATCATCATCAGCCCACATCCACGTGCAAAAAATGCGACAATTGCAGCAGCAAAAGTTGTATTGGAAGCAGCTGTAAAAGCTGGAGCACCAGAAGGAATCATCGGATGGATCGACGTACCTTCATTAGAGCTTACAAACGAAGTAATGAAGAGCGCAGACATCATTCTTGCAACAGGTGGTCCTGGAATGGTTAAAGCAGCTTACTCTTCAGGAAAACCGGCGCTTGGTGTTGGTGCAGGTAACACACCGGTTATCATCGATGACACAGCTGATGTTAAAATGGCAGTTAACTCAATCATCCACTCAAAAACATTTGACAATGGTATGATTTGTGCTTCAGAACAGTCTGTAACTGTTTTGGAAAAAGTTTATAAAGAAGTAAAAGATGAATTTGCACTCAGAGGATGTTATTTCCTGAAAAAAGATGAGATTGAAAAAGTTCGTAAGACAATCATCATCAACGGTGCATTAAACGCTAAAATCGTAGGTCAGTCAGCACATACAATCGCAGCACTGGCAGGAGTAAAAGTACCGGAAGAGACAAAGATTCTAATCGGGGAAGTGGAATCTGTTGATATTTCTGAAGAATTTGCTCATGAAAAATTATCTCCGGTACTTGCTATGTACAAAGCAAAAACATTTGATGAAGCAATTGCAAAAGCAGAGCAGCTTGTAGCTGACGGTGGATACGGACATACATCTTCTATCTATGTTCATCCGGCAGAGACAGAGAAGCTTGCAAAACATGCAGCAGCAATGAAAACATGCCGTATCTTAGTAAACACACCTTCTTCTCACGGTGGAATCGGTGATCTTTACAACTTCAAATTAGCACCATCTCTTACATTGGGATGTGGATCATGGGGTGGAAACTCTGTATCTGAAAACGTTGGTGTAAAACACTTAATCAATATCAAAACAGTTGCTGAGAGGAGAGAGAATATGCTTTGGTTTAGAGCACCTGAAAAAGTTTACTTCAAAAAAGGATGTATGCCTGTTGCACTTGATGAATTAGGAACAGTAATGGGTAAAAAGAAAGCATTTATCGTAACTGACAGCTTCTTATATCACAATGGATACGTAAAAGGTATCGAAGAAAAATTAGATGAGATGGGAATCCAGCACACATGCTTCTACGAAGTAGCTCCAGACCCAACACTTGAATGTGCAAAAGCAGGTGCTGAGGCAATGAGAGCATTCGGTCCAGACGTAATCATCGCTCTTGGTGGTGGTTCAGCAATGGATGCCGGAAAGATCATGTGGGTAATGTACGAACATCCAGAAGCAGACTTCATGGATATGGCAATGCGTTTCATGGATATCCGTAAGAGAGTATATACATTCCCTAAGATGGGAGAGAAAGCTTACTTTGTAGCAATCCCTACATCTTCAGGAACAGGTTCTGAGGTAACACCATTCGCAGTTATCACAGATGAAAAAACAGGAGTAAAATATCCGTTAGCAGATTATGAATTACTTCCTAAGATGGCGATCATCGACGCTGACAATATGATGAGCCAGCCAAAAGGACTGACGAGTGCTTCTGGTATCGATGCTTTAACACATGCTTTAGAGGCATATGCATCAATCATGGCAACAGATTATACAGATGGTCTTGCATTAAAAGCAATGAAGAACATTTTTGAATACCTTCCATCAGCTTATGAAAACGGAGCAAATGATCCAAAAGCAAGAGAAAAAATGGCAGATGCTTCTTGCATGGCTGGTATGGCATTCGCGAATGCATTCCTTGGAGTATGCCATTCAATGGCACATAAATTAGGTGCATTCCATCACTTACCACATGGTGTTGCCAACGCATTGTTAATCACAGAAATTATGAAATTCAATGCAACAGATGTACCTACTAAGATGGGAACATTCTCACAATATCAGTATCCACACGCATTAGAAAGATATGCTGAATGTGCTAGATTCTGCGGTGTTGTTGGAAAAGATGACAAAGATACATTTGAAAAATTCTTAGTAAAAATCGAAGAATTAAAAGATAGAGTAGGAATTAAGAAAACAATCAAAGATTATGGTGTAGATGAGAAATACTTCTTAGATACATTAGATGATATGGTTGAACAGGCATTTGATGATCAGTGTACAGGTGCTAACCCAAGATATCCACTGATGAAAGAAATCAAAGAAATGTACTTAAAAGTATATTACGGAAAATAATTATTAAATTGGGGACGTAGTAAAATTCAATTTTACTACGTCCCCAATTGACATTACCCCTGTCCCTTTTTGAAGTTTGTTAAGAAAAAGACAATAAAAATATAGTGAAAAACTTTGTTAAAAAATACTCAAAAATCTATTGCAAAATTGCAAATAAGGTGTATAATAAACTTATCAAATAAGAAAAGGTGTAATACTTATAGGAGGTAAGGACATATGAAATTAGAACAAAGCAACTTAATCGTGAAACGTGCATATAAAGAAGTGTACAAATGTGACGAAGGTATTGTAAAAGTATTTGAGAAAACGCATTCAAAAGCAGATGTGTTTAACGAAGCGTTGAATACGGCAAGAGTAGAAGAAGCCGGTCTTGACATTCCTAAGGTGAAAAGTGTAACAGAGATTGATGGAAAATGGGCGGTTGTTATTGAATACAAAGACGGAAAGACACTTGGAGAGATGATGAAGACAGATCCAGCCAATATAGAGAAGTATATGGAAGACTTTGTAGATCTTCAATTGCAGATGCATAGCAAGAGAGCACCTAGATTGAATAAACTGAAAGACAAATTGGCAAGACAGATTAATAGTTTGAAAGATTTGGATGCGACAGCAAGGTATGAGCTTCTGACACGTTTGGAGAGCATGCCAAAACATGATAAAGTATGTCACGGAGATTTCAATCCAAGTAACGTTATTGTTGGAAAGAATGGAAAGATGACAATCGTTGACTGGGCACATGCGACACAGGGAAATGCAAGTGCAGATGCAGCGAAGACCTATCTGCTGTTTGCGCTGGACAATCAGGAGACAGCTGATTTATACTTGAAATTGTTCTGCAAGAAGAGTGATACGGCAAGACAGTATGTAGAACAGTGGCTTCCGATCGTGGCGGCAGCACAGCTGACAAAGAATAATGAGATGGAAAAAGATTTCTTGATGAAATGGATTGATGTATTTGATTATCAATAAGAATATATAAAAATGACTGCGGTTTCTTTAAAACCGCAGTCATTTTTATTCTTCGTCGTCTATTTCTTGCGCACCGATTAAGGCACCGGTGGAAGCAGCGACGACAGCTGCAACAATTGCGGCAATGATGCTTACCGCAATGACACAAACTAAGAATCCCATGTTAAGATACCTCCGTTTCTGTGATGAATAGTATTTGCATTAGAAGAATACATTTCCGCCAATTACAATTCCGCTATGTCCGGAACTTGCCGCCCGGAAATTGAGACAGTCACCTACGTTGTTTTTTCCGGCAATTGCATCTTTTGCAACTTCCAGACAGGAAGATTTGATTCCTCTTTTTAAAACTTTATCAAGCTTTCCGGAAGCAACCGGAGAAAATTGTCCACTTTGATAAATTACTCCGGTAATGGTATCCGGATAATATCTATGGTTGACTCTGTTCATGACAACGGAGGCTACGGCAAGCATTCCGTCATAGTCAGTACTTCCAGCCTCACATTCAATCAATGCGGCAAAAATCTCTAATTCACTGGCGCTGACATCGGGAGTCTGATTCTGAGAAGAATCAGAGTTATCGTTATCAGAAGGAGGAGTAACAGACGGTGTCTCCGGTTCAACCGGTGTCACTTCTTTGTCGAGAGCCTCCTGTGCTGCTTTTGCACGCTCTTTTGCCTCGGCGAGTTTTGCAGAATATTGCTCTAATTCGCCTGATGTGGAAGAGATTTTTGCGGTAAGATCCGCTTGCTTTTGATTGAGCTCATCCTGAAGTTTCGTCAGTTGAGATTGCTCAGTTTGAAGCTGTTTTTCTTTTTCGGCAACGGCATTCTGTGCGTCGACCAGTTCTTTCAGACGATTGCGGTCGTACTCGCTTACAGCGCTGATAAATTCAGCTTTATTTAAAAATTCACTCATGCTCGCAGAAGAAAACAGCATCTCTAAATAAGAGGTATTGCCACTCTCATATATATGTTTGATTCTCAGTTTCATAGATTGATACTGAGCTGCTTCCTCGCCTTTTGCAACAGCAAGATCCGCTTTCACTTGCTCAATTTCTGCTGTGGTGGTATCCATCTTTTTCATAATGGTATCCAGTTCTCCACTCAAGGCGTCGAGTTCACTATTTAAATCGGATAATTCATTCTGTAAGTTTGATGTTGTGCCCTCAAGTGATTCAACAGAATCTTCAGCGTATGAAGAAGTAGCAAAAACTGTGAACACTGCGATGGAAGTTAAAATGGAACAGGTACGTATCAGCATTTTTAACTTTTTGTTTTTCATAAGTAATTCCTTTCCTGAATAAATAGTTATTAAAATATTATACTATAAATTGCGTTATTAATCAAATTTTGTTAGAATAGAATCAAATAGCAGAAGAAAAGAGGGCAGTAGAATATGATGAAATACGAAGAGGAGCATTATCTTTATGAGAATATCAAGGATAAGATTTATCCGTGGGTGAAAGAATCTCTTGTAGATCATAAGGCACTGAATGGAAAGTATATTTCTGATAAAGATACTCCGATAGTCTCTTTTGCAGGGGATTTGATGGTGATATTTGTAATTGAAAGAGACAAAGATACATATGAAATATTAAAGGACAATATGCTTCCGCCGGATACGGACATGGAACTGCTTTACCATACAGCGTGCGAGAATCTTGCAAGGAATGTAAAATTTGTAATTGGACACACATTATATGGTGGCTTTAGTATTATCGCTGACGGTTATCATGAGGCAAGTTCACTTTGTTTTAAGTATATTTGGTCTATGTGCAGTGAAAAGCTTGATGATGATATTGTCATTATGGCGCCGACGAAAGATATGGTTCTATTTGTTCCAGCAGGCAATCAAAAGCAGATTGAAGAGATGAAAGCTTATGGAATACAATCGTTTGAACGTTCATTTGACAAGGTAAGCACGAAATTACTGCGTTTTACAAAAGAAGGAAAGGAACTGACCGTGTATGAGTAGAACAATCAGGATGATTGGGGTGGATCTGGATGGGACATTGCTGAACAGTGAAAAACAGCTGACCGCCTATACAAGAGAGGTGCTAAAAAAGGCGATTGAGCAGGAAGTGGCTGTAGTTGTGGCTACTGGACGTCCATTTTCGGGAGTGCCTGATGAGCTGAAACACTTTCCGGGAATAAGATATGCGCTTACGGCAAACGGTGCAAGAATATTGGATATGCAGAAGCAGAAGGTAGTTTATGAGAATTTGCTTTCAGTGGAGAGTTCCGAAAAAGTTATAGATATTTTGAGAAAGCATCATGCAATTCACGAGTTTTTTGTTGACGGAGTCGGCTACATGAATGAAGATGGTCTGAAGAATGTATATGCATATTTTGAAGATCCTCATATGGCAGAATATTTACAAAGCACAAGAATTCCGGTAAAAGATGTAAAAGAAAAATTACAGACGATGAAGTGTGAGGTAGATAAGCTACAGGGAATTTTTAGAAATCAGAAAGATAAAGAGGAAGCACTGGAAGAACTGAATACCCTTTCTGGCATCGTTGTCACAGCAGCAATGGATAATAATCTGGAGATTAATAAAGAAGGAACAAACAAAGGACTTGGTCTTTTGCAGCTAGGGAAATCTCTTGGAATTTCAAGAGAGGAGATTATGGCGTGCGGTGATGGTGGCAATGATGTGGAGATGTTAAAAGAAGTTGGGTTTGCTGTTGCCATGGCAAATGGTTCTGATCCTGTCAAGAAGGCAGCAGATTTTGTGACCGTTTCGAATGATGAAGATGGAGTGGCAAAGGCAATTGAGAGGTTTGTGCTGGACTAGAGGAGGAATAGAAGAATGTTAGATATGTTAAAAGTAATTATACTTGGAATCGTGGAAGGTATCACGGAGTGGCTGCCAATCAGCAGTACAGGACATTTGATTCTGGTAGATGAGTTTATTAAGCTTGGGGCGAGCAGAGCATTCAAAGAGATGTTTAATGTGGTGATACAGCTTGGGGCGATTTTAGCGGTTGTAGTTTTGTATTTTCATAAACTGAACCCGTTTTCACCAAAGAAATCAAGAAAACAGAAAGTGTATACGATTCAGTTGTGGATGAAGGTGATTGTTGCATGTTTACCGGCGGCTGTTCTTGGAATCCTGTTGGATGACTGGATGGAGGCGCATTTGCATAATTATGTAGTAGTATCCATTACACTGATATTGTATGGTATTTTATTTATTGTGATAGAAAATTGGAATAAAGATAAGACACCGCAGGTGACAAAACTGCACCAGCTTTCTTATCAGACAGCATTGCTTATCGGGGTATTTCAGGTTCTTTCGCTTGTGCCGGGAACGTCACGTTCCGGTGCGACGATCATCGGTGCATTGTTGCTTGGTACTTCCAGATATGTGGCGGCAGAATTTACATTCTTCCTTGCAATTCCGGTTATGTTCGGTGCGAGTGGAATTAAATTGTTGAAGTTTATCAAAGTTGGCGGCGGCTTCACAGGGATGGAAGCAGCTATGCTGATCGTAGGATGTCTGGTGGCGTTTGTTGTATCGATCATTGCAATCAAATTTTTGATGGGATATATCAAGAAAAATGATTTCAAAGTATTTGGTTATTACCGTATCATCTTGGGTGTGATCGTGCTTGGGTACTTTGCGGCAAGCGGATTTTTAAAATAATATACAAACGGGTGGCTATTTATGCAAGAAAAATGTATAAATAGCCACTTGATTTTTTTGAAAAATGTGATAAAATATACCACAGAGTTGAATTATTATGCAGAATAAATTGCGAAAGGGAGAGATTAGATTATGAAGAAGAAATTATTAAGTGCATTATTGGTGGCAACATGTGTGGTATCTATGGCAGCTTGCGGAAGTGATAAAAAAGAAAAGGAAGCTAAGGCTGACAAGATTATTGTCGGAACAGAGGCTGGTTTTGCACCATACGAGTACATGAAAGGCAATGAAGTTGTCGGAATTGATATGGATATCGCAAAAGCGATTGCGGATGATATGGGAAAAGAGCTAGAGATCAAGAACATGGATTTCGACGGTGCTTTGGCAGCGGTTGCAAGCGGAAAAGTAGATTTTGTTGCAGCAGGTGTGTCTATCGATGAAGACCGTTTGAAAACAATGGACTTCTCTCATGAATATGTAAATTCAACAGAGGTAATCGTTGTAAACGGTGACAGTCCGGCAGTGACTCCGGCAGGAGCAGAACTTTCAGGAACAGATCTTGACGGAAAAGTAGTTGCAGTACAGCAGGGGAATATCGCAGATATCTGGGTATCCAATGAAAAGAACTGCAAGCCGAAAGAAGTAAAGCGCTATACAAAATTTGCTCAGGCTGCAGAAGATTTGAAAAATAATAAAGTAGATTGTATCGTAATGGACCAATATCCGGCAGAACAATTAGTAGCTTCTAATGGAACATTGAAAATTTTAGATGGTGTGCTGTTTGAAGATAAATATGCAATTGCAGTGAAAAAAGGAAATCAGGAATTACTGGATAAAATCAACAAAGTAATTGATCAGTTGATTGAAGATGGAAAAATTGAAGAATTTACAGCAAACCATACACAAAAGTAATAAAATAGTGTAAAATAGAAGATAAGTAATTTTAGAATCAGCAGATTTTGTATAGTCTGCTGATTCTTTGATGCAATTACAAAAGAAAGAGAGGAGAAAAGATGGACTTCATACAAAGGTTTATAGAAGGGTTTCATCATGCGGTAATTTATGACCAGCGGTATTTGGTTTATTTGGATGGTCTGAAGGTTACTATTTTAATTTCCATATTTGCAATCCTGATCGGTGTGGCGATTGGTCTGTTTATTGCGGTGGTGAAAGTAACGGTTTCCAAAAATATTTTTGTCAGAATTTTGAAGTGGTTCTGTAATGTGTACACGACAGTGATTCGAGGAACACCGGTTATGGTACAGCTTTTGATCATGTACAATATGGTGTTTACGGCAAGAGACACAAATGAAATTTTTGTCGGTGCAATCTGTTTTGGTATCAACTCGGGTGCGTATGTGGCTGAGATTATCAGAGCGGGAATTGAATCCATTGACAGAGGGCAGATGGAGGCAGGTCGTTCACTTGGCTTCAACTATATACAGACGATGCGCTATATCATTGTCCCACAGGCAGTGAAAAATATTCTGCCGGCGCTTGGAAACGAGTTTATCGTATTGATCAAAGAGACTTCTGTGGCAGGAGTAATTGCGGTGACAGATTTAACAAAAGCAGCGCAGTACATTGGTTCTACAGACTTCATTGTATTGCCGCCGTTGTTTGTAGCAGCAGGCTGCTATCTTGTGATCGTGTTAGGACTTACAAAATTGCAGAGTTTATTGGAAAGGAGGTTGTCACAAGGTGATCGTCACTAAGAATTTACAAAAATCATTTCATGGAAACAAGGTGCTTTGTGGAATTGACGAGCATATTGAAAAGGGAGAAAAAGTAGTAGTGATCGGACCGTCTGGTTCCGGGAAATCTACATTTTTGCGATGCCTCAACCTTCTGGAAGAACCGACAGGCGGAGAAGTGTGGTTTGAGGGGAATAACATCACAAGCAAAGATTGTGATATCAACAAACTGAGACAGAAGATGGGCATGGTATTCCAGCAGTTCAATCTGTTTCCGCATTTATCGATAAAGGAGAATATCATGCTTGCACCGGTGAAGCTTGGTGTGATGACAAAGGCAGAGGCGGAGAAGAAAGCAAAAGAATTGTTGCAGCGTGTGGGACTCCCTGACAAAGAGAATGCATATCCGAGACAGTTGTCAGGTGGTCAGAAACAGCGTATTGCAATTGCAAGAGCTCTGGCGATGAATCCGGATGTGATGCTGTTCGATGAGCCGACGTCTGCGCTTGACCCGGAGATGGTAGGAGAGGTTCTGGAACTGATGAAAGAACTGGCAGATGAGGGAATGACGATGGTAGTCGTGACGCATGAGATGGGATTTGCAAAAGAGGTTGCAACGCGTGTACTGTTCATTGATGAGGGAAAAGTAAAAGAAAGCAACACGCCGAAGGAATTCTTTGAAAATCCACAAGATCCGCGTCTGAAAGAATTTTTGTCAAAAGTATTGTAAGAAAGCGAGGGAGAACGTGATGAGTATTTTATTTGTAGAATATCCAAAATGTACGACCTGTAAAAAGGCGAAGAAGTGGCTGGAGGAAAAGGGCATTGCCTTTGAGGACAGACATATCGTGGAGGCAAATCCTACTGCGGAAGAATTAAAGGCGTGGCATGAAAAAAGCGGTCTTCCACTGAAGCGTTTTTTCAACACAAGCGGTATGAAGTATAAAGAACTCGGGCTGAAAGATAAACTTCCGAATATGACAGAAGAAGAGCAATATGCACTTCTTGCGACAGATGGAATGCTTGTGAAACGTCCGCTTTTAGTAGGTGAAGAGTTTGCTGTTCCGGGATTTAAAGAGGTTTCCTGGGAAGAGGTTTTAAGTTAAATGAAATATGAAAGAATTGAGATTGGGAGGTTCATTGAACGTCCCAATCGCTTTATTGCGTATGTAGAAATTGCGGGTAAGAAAGAGACCGTGCACGTGAAAAATACAGGGCGTTGTGCTGAACTTTTGACACCGAATGCATCGGTGTATGTGCAGCGGGCAGAAAATCCGGATAGAAAGACCCAGTGGGATCTGATCGGTGTAAAAAAAGGAAAACGTATGATCAATATGGATTCCCAGATACCGAACAAAGTAGTGGAGGAATGGATTAAGCAAGGGAATTTGTTTCCGGACGCGATAGTGATCAGACCGGAAAAGACGTACAGGAAATCCAGATTTGACCTTTATGTGGAAGAGGGAGATAGAAAAATCTTTGTAGAAGTAAAAGGAGTCACACTGGAGGAAAATGGAATTGTAAAATTTCCGGATGCACCGACTGAGCGGGGGATAAAGCACATCGAAGAGCTTTGTGAGGCGACAAAAGAAGGATATGAAGCGTATATCTTTTTTGTGATCCAGATGAAAGGCGTGCGGTATTTTACTCCGAATATGGAAACGCAGCCGGCATTTGGCGAAGCGCTAAAACGAGCGAAGGAGCAGGGAGTGCATGTACTTGCATATGACTGTAAAGTTGGAAAAGACAGCATTGAGATTGGAAAGGAAGTGCCTGTTCTTTTGGAGGATGAGAATCTAAAGAAAATCGCAGATCCGCTGGTCGAATGGTATAGGGAGAATAAAAGAGAACTTCCGTGGAGAGAACAGATCAGTGCCTATCGTGTGTGGGTGTCAGAGATTATGTTGCAGCAGACAAGAGTGGAGGCGGTGAAGCCGTTTTATGCCCGATTTTTAAATGCGCTTCCGACAGTAAAGGATTTGGCGGAGGCGGAGGAAGACCAGCTCTTGAAGTTGTGGGAAGGTCTTGGATATTACAACCGTGTGCGGAACATGCAGAAAGCGGCAAAGCAGATCATGGAAGATTTTAATGGAGAATTTCCCAAGACCTACGAGGAGATAAAAAGTCTTACCGGAATCGGAAACTATACGGCAGGGGCGATCAGCTCATTTGCATTTGGGATTCCAAAACCGGCGGTCGATGGCAATGTACTTCGTGTGGTTTCGAGGATCACGGCAAGCTATGATGACATTATGAAAGCGAGCGTGCGAACAAGGATAGAAGAGCAGCTAGAACGTATTATTCCGAAAAATGCGGCGAGTGATTTTAATCAGGGTCTGATTGAACTTGGTGCAATTGTCTGCGTGCCGAATGGGGAGCCGAAATGTCTGCTGTGCCCGTTGAGGCAGTTCTGCAAAGCGAGGGAAAAAGGAATTGAGTCAGATCTCCCGGTGAAGACAAAAGCAAAAGCGAGAAAGATTGAAAAGAGGACAGTATTCGTTTTTCAGGATGGCGAGAATGTAGCAATTCGGAAACGTCCGGCAAAAGGTCTTTTGGCAGGATTGTATGAGCTTCCGAATATTGAGGGAGAATTAAGTGCAGACGAAGCGCTGGAATACAGTAAGAAAATTGGACTGCAGCCACTGAGAATAAAAGAGCTAGGGGTGGCAAAACATATTTTCAGCCATGTGGAATGGCATATGACCGGGTTTGCCATTCGAGTAGATGAGTTGGAAAAATCTTGCACAGAGAAAATGTTGTTCATCCATCCGGAGGAAGTACAAAGAGAGTATCCAATTCCGGCAGCATTTGAATATTATACCGATTTTGTGGATATCAAACTTGGACAGGAAAAATATGAGGAATAAGAATAGGACCAGCAGTCTGCTGGTCCTAAATTGTTTGTCTGGATACGGCCGGCTGTTTTTTGAATGCAGCCACATATACGAGCTGATAACAGATTACAGCCATTGCACCGGCACCTACCACGTCGATCACAGAGTGTTGCTTTAAAAACATGGTAGATAAGATGATGAGTCCGCCAAGTACAAGCGAGGCGTATTGAATCCATCGATATTCTTTTAATCTCTGGCTATGCATAATTGCAATGCAGGCGCCAATAGAATTATACACGTGCAGGCTTGGGAAAATATTCGTCGGTGTATCAGCACGGTATAACTGCTTTACTAAATCGACAAAAATATTGTCGTGTTCAAATGTTGTCGGACGTAAAATCTGCCCATTTGGATAAATAGTTGAAAATATCAAAAAAATCGTCATTCCAATACAGAGAAAGGCTGAAAGCTTATAAAAATCAGTCTTATCTGTGAAAAAGAAGTATCCGACAGTCACTGCGATGAATAAAAACCACAGTCCGTAAGGAATGATGAATATCTCTAAAAATGGTATCTTTTCATCGAGACTGGTATGGATAATATGGAAATCTGTTGTCACATGTTTTTCCAGGTAAAAAAACCAAGGAAGGTATATGAATCCGTAAAGAAAAACCCATGCATGTCTGTATTTTTGTAGGAAGCTTTTCATGCTATCAAAATCCCTTCATAAAGTGAATTAAAGTATGTAAATGATTATAGCATGAAAAAGATTGAGCAACAACAGTCTTCATACTATCTTTAGAATTTTTAAAAGTTTTTTTCGAATATGACCATATCGTATTGCCGTTTTGCCTGGAGAAATGATTCGGGTGTACGAAGTGTCCAGACTGCGACCGGTGTGCGGTAGAGAATTCTTATCATTCGGAGACTGATGTTGGAGACATCTTTGAATTTATAAGAAATAAAATCGGGTTTTGCAATACCGTTTAAAAGGAGAAAACGGACAAGAAAGCAGGCAAACCAAGGCTCGGTCTTTCGTGTCTTTGTCAGGTTCGAGGATAGCTGACCACGCAGAATATGCGGGGCATTTTTTCGAAACCAGAAAATCCCGATTGTGTTAAAAGACTGAATCAGATAAGCTCCCTGATAAGTTTCCAAAAGCTTGTGTACTTCATGACAGAGTCTGGTGCTTTTTGTAGGAAGCTTTAATTCGATCAAAAGCGGCACACGACCGTTGACGTACGACAACACATCGGAGAGAAGCGGAATTTTTTCCGATGTGTGATTCAGGTAGAGCTTCTGCAAGTCTTCATAAGGGGTTTCTTCGATGAGGGCATCAATCTGGCACATCCTTGTGAGCGTGTCATCGTGAAAAACGACTACTTTTTCATCTTTTGTCAGATGGACGTCAAGTTCGATGCCGACATGCTGCCTGACTGCTTCCTGAAAAGCTTTCATGGAATTTTCAGGAATGGCACGGGCATCTGAAAACAGGCCGCGATGGGCGAATTCTGTATGAAAAAATGGTTCCATCATTTTGCGTCTGGCGAGATTCGGACAGATGAAGATCAAATACAAGAATAACAATAAAAATAGTAATACAATAAAAAACATAACTACCTCCTTTGCGGCACGATGACCTGAAGCATTTTAGAATCGCATGAGGCGGAAATGCTTTTTTGCAAAAATACAGGTTCTCCGTCTGTGTGAACCGGCAATGCTCGTTCTGCGTGAATGCTCACATGGCGGCACTGATAGGTATGGACACCTTTAAAATGCGTATGCCAACCGGTAAATGCTGTCGGAAGGAGGGTGAGAATCTTTAATTTTGAAAGATCAGAAACAACAATTACATCGAGCAGATTGTCATCGGGGCGAGCATCGGGGCAGAATTTGACCCCTCCGCCTTCGTATTTGTGGTTCATAACTGCGGCAAAATATGCAGATGGAAAAGTGAATTCTTCTTTATGATCCAACGTTACTGTCATTTTCTGGGGTGTTGTCAGAAAGAGACGGTGCAGGGAAATGCCGGCATAAGTGAGTTTCCCAAGGTGGATCTTATTCAATCCAACTTTCAATTTTGAAATGACTGCCTCGTGGCAGATAGCGGCGTCAAAGCCAATACCTGCACTTACGGCAAAATGTTTCAAACGGTCTTGATACTGTAATCGTCCGATATTTATCGAGCGGGTGTCATGTGCCGCCAGAATAAGTTCCAAAGCCTCTTTGGGTGAAGAGGGGATATTCAGACTTCTGGCGAAATCGTTGCTTGAACCAATTGGAATATACCCCAAGATTACCTTTTCGTAATCTTGGATTCCGTTTACCACTTCGTTTATCGTACCATCTCCGCCGAGCACAACCAAAGTGGAAGGACCATCACCAGAGGTGACTTTGCGGGTAATCTCGGTCGCATGTTTTTGATATTTTGTAAAATACGCTTTATAAGGTATTTTTCGTTTTTTTAAAATAGATTCTAATTCGTCCCACACGACATGTCCGAGACCGGAACGAGCGTGTGGATTTACAATAAAAATGTACATTTGCATCACCTGTCTTTTGTTCTTGGAGACATTATAACATTTATAATTGACGATGGTCACTAGAAAAGTTAAAATAAATATAACAAGATTTTTGGTATAAAATAATAAATATAGTGCATTAAAGAGGAAAAAAAGATGGATAGAACGGAAAAATATAATTTGAGCCAAAAAGAACAGCTTGCATTAATTGGAAAAGCATTGTCATCGGAATTGAGACTCCGGATTTTGAGTGAACTGGAAGAAAGAGCTTATAATGTAAATGAAATTGCCGAATGTTTACAGATACCAGCATCCTCTGCTGCGCTGCATGTTCGGGTTCTTGAGGAAGCCGGCTTGATTGAGACAGAACTTCGGGCAGCCGTCAGAGGGTCTATGAAAATCTGCAGAAAGAAAGTAGATGGAATTTTTATTGACTTACAGCAGGAGACAGAAGGAGAAATCGATGAGATCCATATGCCGATCGGAAATTATGTGGATTACCATGTGGAGCCGACTTGCGGAATGGTGTCTCAGGACGGGTATATTGATGTGGAAGATGAGGCTTCGGTATTTTATAATCCGGCAAGGATGAATGCCAAGCTTATTTGGTTTGGAAATGGATATTTGGAATACCGTTTTCCGAATGTGACATTAAAAAAGAAAACGCTCAGGAAAGTAGAGGTGTCTGCGGAAATATGCTCGGAAGACCATGAGTATAATATGGACTGGCCTTCTGATATCACACTGTGGATCAATGACGTTGAGGTTGGCACATGGGAAAGTCCGAGTGATTTCGGCGGAAGACGCGGGAAACTGAATCCGGCATGGTGGTCATCCGATAAGACCCAATATGGCATGTTAAAGAACTGGTGTGTGAAAAAGGACGGAAGCTTTCTGGACGGTGAAAAGCTTTCTGATGCCGGACTGGAAAAATACAACATTTCTGACAAGGATTATATTTCGGTGAAGATCGGAATTAAGGAGGATGCAGCACACAAAGGCGGAATCAATATATTTGGGGACTGCTTTGGAGATTATCCGCAGGACATTGTTCTAAAATTGAGTTATTAAAGCTTTACAGTATAGGAAAATATGATATAATAAATAACAAATAAGGTGTTTTAAAACAAAAATATTAAAATAAAAGGAGAAGAAGAATGAAAGCGAGACTGGTAGAACAATTCAAACAATTATTTGGACCAGAAGGGGATATCCGGGCGTATTTTGCTCCGGGACGTGTGAATCTGATTGGGGAACACACAGACTACAACGGAGGGCATGTGTTTCCATGTGCGCTGACATTAGGTACATATGCGATTGCAAGAAAGAGAGAAGATGACAGGCTGAGACTGTACTCTGCGAATTTTGAATCTCTCGGTGTAATCGAGTCAAGTCTGAAGGATCTGGTTCCATCAGAGGCAGCAGGATGGACGAATTATCCGAAGGGAGTTATGTGGACATTCGAAAAACGCGGATATAAGCTTACAAACGGACTTGATATTCTGATTTACGGAAATATTCCGAACGGATCAGGACTTTCTTCATCTGCATCGTTGGAAGTTCTGACAGGAGTGTTTTTGAAGGATATGTTTGCATTTGACGACTTGACGATGGTTGAGATCGCGCAGATTGGGCAGTATTCAGAAAATAACTTTAATGGCTGCAACTGTGGAATTATGGATCAGTTTGCAAGCGCGATGGGAAAGAAGGACAATGCCATTTTCCTGGATACCAATACGCTGCAATATGAATATGCGCCGGTTGTACTTGAAGATGCAAAAATTGTAATTGTAAACAGTAAAGTAAAACACAGTCTTGTGGATTCTGCCTACAATGACAGAAGAAATGAATGTGAGACTGCATTAAAAGAACTGCAGAAAGTGTTGGATATCCAGACACTTGGTGATCTGACAGAGGAGGAATTCGAGGCGCATAAAGATGCAATCCAGTCTGAGATCAGACAGAAAAGAGCAAAGCATGCAGTGTATGAGAACCGAAGAACGATCAAGGCGGTAGAAGCGCTCAAAGCAGATGATATTGAGACGTTTGGAAAGCTGATGAATGCATCTCATGTATCGCTTCGAGATGATTATGAGGTATCTTGTGAAGAGATTGATATTTTGGTAGACCTTGCATGGTCAATTGAGGGCGTCATTGGATCACGTATCACAGGAGGCGGATTCGGCGGATGTACAGTAAGTATTGTAAAAAATGATGCAGTAGATCATTTCATTGAGACTGTCGGAGCGCAGTATGAGGAGAGAGTGGGACACAAAGCTGAATTTTATGTGGTAGACATCGGAGACGGAGCAAGAATTTTAAAATAAGCAGGAGAGAAAAAATGTTATTTGAAAATATTAAAAAATTAGTACAGTATGGAATTGACACAGGATTGACGCCGGAGTGCGAACGCATTTATACAACGAATCTGTTGTTGGATCTTTTTGGCGAAGAGAATTATGAAGACACAGATATTCAGGGGGAAGAAATAAATCTTGAGACAGTTCTTGGAGCATTGCTTGATGAGGCGTGTAAAAGAGGAATTATTGAAGACAGCACCGTGTACCGTGACTTGTTTGACACAAAGCTTATGAACTGTTTGACACCACGTCCGGCACAGGTACAGGCTGAGTTTGCAAAAAGATATGAGGTTTCTCCAAAAGAGGCGACAGACTATTTCTACAAATTAAGTCAGGACAGCGATTATATCCGTCGTTACCGTGTAAAAAAAGACCGCAAATGGAAAGTGGACAGCGCTTATGGTGAGATTGATATCACAATCAACTTATCAAAACCGGAGAAAGACCCAAAGGCGATTGCTGCTGCGAAGAATGCAAAAGTGAGCAGTTATCCAAAATGCCAGCTCTGTGTGGAAAATGAAGGATATGCAGGGCGTGTGAACCATCCGGCGAGAGAAAATCACCGTATTATTCCGATTACAGTGAATGACAGTGCATGGGGATTCCAGTATTCGCCATATGTATATTATAATGAACACTGTATCGTATTTAATGGCGAGCACACACCGATGAAAATTGAAAAACAGACATTTGTAAAATTATTTGATTTTGTAAAACTATTCCCACATTATTTTCTGGGATCAAACGCAGATCTTCCAATTGTAGGAGGCTCTATTTTGAGTCATGACCATTTCCAGGGCGGAAATTATACATTTGCAATGGCAAAAGCGCCGATGGAAGAGACATTTACAATCAAAAACTTTGAAGATGTAGAAGTTGGAATTGTAAAATGGCCATTGTCTGTATTGAGATTGAGAAGTACAGATGAGTCGCGTTTAATTGAACTTGGAGCACACATTTTAGATGCATGGCGAGGATACACAGACGAAGCGGTGTTTGTATTTGCGAGCACAGATGGAGAGCCACACAACACAATCACTCCAATCGCAAGAAAAGTTGGGGATACATATGAGCTGGATCTTGCGCTCCGCAACAATATTACAACAGAAGAGCATCCGCTTGGAGTATATCATCCACATGCACAGTGGCATAATATCAAAAAAGAGAACATTGGTCTGATCGAGGTAATGGGACTTGCAGTGCTTCCGTCTCGGCTGAAAGAAGAGATGGAAATCCTTGCAGATTATCTTGTGGAAGGCAAGAATATCAGAGAGAATGAAAAGATTGAAAAACATGCAGACTGGGTAGAGAGATTCCGAGGAAAATACGACGGATTTACAAAAGAAAATGTAATGGAGATTTTGGAAAAAGAAGTTGGAATTGTATTTACCAATGTTTTGGAAGATGCAGGTGTTTATAAATGTACAGAAGAGGGAAGAATTGCATTTAAACGGTTCATAGAGACACTGTAGGCATTTGGAGAGGGTGAGAACAGAATGGAACAGAGAGTATTTGGAGCAAACACCAAAGGTGATGCAGCTTTATTATATACATTTACGAACAAGAACGGCATGATGATCGGGGTGACTGATCTGGGGGCAACGCTTCATGCGGTTCTTGTCCCGGACAGGGATGGAAACCTCTGTGATGTGGTACTTGGATATGACACGGCAGAGCAATATGAAGAAGGAGCTACTTTTTTTGGAGCTACGGTCGGTCGGAGCGCGAATCGCATCGGTGGTGCGTCGTTTGTGTTGAATGGGAGAAAATATAATCTGGACAAAAATGATGGTGAAAACAATCTTCACAGCGGGTTGGATTTTTATAGTTTCCGTGTGTGGAAAGTGAAAGAACAGGCGGAGAACAGTATTACATTCGCACTGCACAGTCCGGATGGCGATCAGAATTACCCGGGTGTATTGGACATTGAAGTGACTTATACGTTGACAGATGACAATGAAATAAAAATTCAGTATCATGGAGTGCCGACGAAAGATACGATCATCAATATGACAAATCATAGTTATTTTAATCTGTCTGGACATAATTCGGGTCCGGTGTTAGAGCAAGAAGTATGGATTGATGCGGATGCTTATACGAGAGCGGATGCAACGTCTATTCCAACGGGAGAGATCGTTTCCGTAGACGGGACGCCAATGGATTTTCGTGTGCCAAAGACAATTGGAAGAGATATTGAAGAGGACTATGAGGCACTGAATTTCGGAAATGGATATGATCATAACTGGGTGTTAAAGCCACGTGATGGAGTTGGAAAGGTTGCAACACTTTATTCTGATAAAACGGGGATTGAGATGGAAGTGTATACAGACCTTCCGGGAGTGCAGATGTATACAGCCAATTTTGTAGAGGATGAGTGTGGAAAAGAGGACGCAATCTATCAAAAACGTCACGCAGTCTGTTTTGAGACTCAGTATTTTCCGGATGCAGTGAATCATGAGAATTTTGTAAACCCGATTTGTCGTGCGGGTGAGGCATATGATACGACAACAGTATATAAATTCATAGTAAAAAAGTAGGAAATTAGAAAAATAACCGTTTGAGAGCGTTCTCATTCGGTTATTTTTTGAAAAAAATCATTGCATTTTGACGAAAATATTGCTAGAATAATGTGGAATTTTGCAATTTTAAGAAAGGGGAGAGGATGTATGAAAAGAGGAATTGCAGGCTTGCTCATTTCGTGCCTAATTTTACAGACACCGCTTGGAGTGTTGCGGGCAGAAGAGATGAATAAGGAAATTGTCCAAACGGCAGTTGAGGAATATTCCCAAAGCAGTGATTCAAAATCAGTATCCGGGACATTAGAAGTGGTGTTGGAATCGGTACTTGGAGAGATCGATTATAACAGAGACTTTCAGGTTAGTTTGAAAAAGGCTGGTAGCAGCATTGTAGGAGAGCCTGAAACATTTCAATTTTCGGATTCGAAAGGAATCGGCAATGTTTCTTTTGAAGAACTGGAGAGTGGGAACTATACTGTCTCAATCACAGCAAATGGGTTTGAAGAGTATACCCAGGATATACAAATCAATGCATTTGCGAAGAATCAGATTTATGTACTGACCGGATACTCGGAAGGGAGACATGATGAAGAGAATGCACACAGTGGAGCTATGAAATTTGGCGATGTGAATGGTGATAGTATCATTGATGCGAGTGATATGGAGCAGATTATTGATGCAATTGAATCAGAGGGTGCTTCAGCCAATAGTAGTACAGATTTGAACAGAGATGGAAAAGTCGATGAAGCGGACTTGAAATGGTTTTCTCAAAGTTATGAACGTGAGAATGTGACATCAAGTATTATGACAACTATTTCAAAAGAAGCAATAGAACCACAGGTGGATGAAAACACTGTGATTGTGGGCGATGCCAATATTGAAAGCATTTTGGGAGAAAGTGGCGAAAACGTAACGTTTAAGCCGGCAAACGAAGAGCGTATTTCAATAGAAAATCCAGTTGTTTTGAACTTTACACTGGGTGGAGCAAGTGATTCGTCAGTAGAAATGGATGGGTTAGTAATTCAGTCGCCAAATGGAGAGGGGCATTTAGAACAAGGGACCATCATTATTACAGATGAACAGGGCGATGAAATCGAGATTCCGTTTGGAGAAGATCAGACAAGAGCAAAGATAAGCAGAGCTGCAAGTGTTATAATAAATGAAGATGGAAGTTTGGAAGTGGATCTTGGAGGACAAGTTGCGGTTAAAAAAATCAGTATTAAGGTGACAGCGACATCCGGAACACAACTTGCGGATATTTCAAAAGTAGAGTTTATAAATGGAATGGAAAATAGAATTCCGGCACCGGAAATGAATATTCCGACAGAGTTAACAGTAAAAGGGTTGAATAAAGAGCTTGAAATTTCATGGAAAGCCGAAAAAAATGTAACAGGATATGAGGTAGAAGTATCTTCTGTTGTAAGCGGTAAAGAAATTTCTGAAGTACATAAAACAACAGCAAATAAATTATCAGTCGCACAATTTAACAATACAAAATTAGTTAATAAGCAAGAATATAAAGTACGAGTGCAGTCTGTAAATGGAAATTGGAGAAGTGGATATTCAGAAAGTGTAGTCGGAATTCCAATGGCTACAGAAAAACCGAAGGCGCCGGATCATGTGAAAGCTGAAGGGCTTTACAGAAGTATCAAGATTTCTTGGAAAGATATGGAGGATACGGATAGCTATCAAGTATTCTATAGAGAAGACGGTACAGAGGAATATACAAAAATTGATAATATTCAGGGGACAAGTTATGTTGTTTCTGGTTTGAAAGATAATACGAAGTATTATGCTTATGTGGTTGGTGTAAATGAACTTGGAGAAAGTCCAAAGTCATTGGAGAGCACAGCGACAACAACAAATATCAATCCGGTAAAAATGCCAGAACGTAAGCTGATTAATACGTCAAATGGAGTTGGGCAGGTCAGTGCTCATATCGAAAATGTTACAATCGGCAGAGGCAACATGTTGGAGAGTCCGCTGGATGATAAAAATGGAAAAAGCGGATTTGGACTTGTCGATAATGATCATGGTTCACGTTTATATGTAGATGATTGGGATGAAGGCGGTGCGTATCCAGGAGGCAATAAAGGTGTTACAGTTGAATTTGATCAGGCATATGAGATGAACTATATCACTTTAGCAGAAGATATGGATCGTACAAATTATTCCTATGTGAATGTTAAATACTGGGATGCAGATGGAAAAGAGATGGAGACCAATGCATCTATTAGTAAAGTGAAAGCAGAAAATGACAGATATTATTATGCGATCAAGCTTCCGAAGAAAATTCAGGCGAAGAAAATTCGAATTGGCGTCGGAAGATATGGTTCTGTAAGAGGAATTTATATCTCAGAGCTTCGTTTCTATCATTATGATAGCTTAGAAGATGATATTATGTCACTTTACTCAGACGACATGCATACAACTTTGAGAGAAGATGTGACAGCAGCCACAATTGAAACATTGCAGAAGAGAGTCGATGAAAAAGACGAGGCGACAGGTGAATATCATCCGGAGCGGGAGCTTTTGCAAAGAGAGCTTGACACAGCGAAGGAAATTCTGAATAATACTTCTCTAAATGAAGTAATTGCAATTCACCCGGAAATTACAGCTGTAAAAGACGGACACTTAGGATTTGGTGGGTTAAATGCATGGCAGCCATTAGGAGTTACAGCATATGCCGACGAAGAAATAGTCGTTTATGTAGGGCATAACGAGCTTCGTACAGGTGCCAATACTTCTTTGAAATTGATGGCTACTCAATATCATGCGGAAGGAAGTTCCTTTGTTCAAGAAGTACAGACGTTAAAGGTCGGAAGAAATGTAGTACGCATTCCAAAACTACAGTCGATAGATGTAGAAAAGGGTGGATCACTTTATGTCATGTATACTGGAAACAATGTAAATGACAAATATGGGGTGCGTATAAGTGGCGGAACAAAGGTTCCGATGCTTGACTTATATCAAGTTACAGATGAGACAGAGAGAGAGACACGTATCAAAAAATATGTACAAGAATTAAATGTACATGTGAAAGATATGGAAAAACAGCATAATAAGCTGCATAAAGGAAATGAAGACAATGCGGTCGATTATGACTATGATAAGCAAAATTGTATTTTAGGGACAACAGATATTATGCTTGATCAGATGATGTATTCGGTTGCAGCAGAACAGGTTTTAAATGGAATTGGCAGTGGAACAGTTGAGGAGCAGACAAAAAATCTTTCTCAGGCATTAAAAGCAATGGATGAGATGATGACGTTATTCTATCAGCATAAGGGACTGAGTAACGCGGAAGGAGCAACAGCAAAAGATAGATTGCCATCACAGCATTTGAACATTAGATATCACAGAATGTTTGGAACCGCATTTATGTATGCAGGCGGTAACCACATCGGTATTGAGTGGGGATCAATTCCAATTGTCGGAAGCGCACGTCCTGTTGTAAGAGATGAGAATGGAAAGCATATTTCCGGACAGTATTTTGGATGGGGAATTGCCCATGAGATTGGACATGATATCAATCAGGCAGTTTACGCGATTGCAGAGATTACAAATAATTATTTCTCAGTATTAGCGCAGGCAAAAGATGCAAATGACTCTGTTCGATTCAAATATGAAGATGTATATGAGAAAGTAACATCAAATACACTTGGAAAATCAAACGATGTATTTACACAGTTAGGTATGTACTGGCAGTTGCATTTGGCATATGATAGAGGATATAATTATAAGACATATGATACATATCAGGAACAGTTTGATAATTTATTTTTTGCAAGAGTAGACACTTATGCAAGAAATACTGCGAGAGCGCCAAAACCAAATGGAATTGCACTTACTCTGAGTGGAAATACAGATCAAGATTTTATGCGTCTTTCAACAGCAGCTGCTGAAAAGAATATATTAGAATTCTTTGAACGATGGGGAATGGTTCCTGATGAAGAGACAGTCGCTTATGCTTCTCAGTTTGAGCAAGAAACAAGGGCGATTTATTATGTAAATGATGACGCCAGGGTATATGAGATTGAAAACGGAACAGCAGATACTGTTTTAGGGCAGGATGTAGTCGGTGATGATGTATCCGCGGTGGTAGATGAAACATCACAAAATCAAGTGGAAATCGCACTGAGCAATAAAGCGGGAAATAAAGATGCAGTTCTTGGATATGAGATTGCAAGATACAGCACTTCAGAGGGAAAAGAGTCTAGAGAAGTTGTTGGGTTTACTACAGAAGATAAATTTGTGGATACTGTTACAACCATTAATAACAGAGTATTTACCTATGAAATAACGGTAATTGATAAGTTCTTAAACCGTTCAGTTGCGAAAAGACTTCCGGCAGTGAAGATTTCACACGATGGAAGTTATGCTAAGGACGAATGGACAATTACAACAAATATGGTATCAGATCAAGATGAACTGCCAGAGGCGGATGAGAATGAACCGTGTGCACCAGAGTTAGAATCGGCAATTAGCAAGATTGCAGATAATAAAAAAGATACAACATATACTGGTAAAACTGTAAAATCAGAAGACGGTATTGCGACTGCTCCGGAAATTGTATTGAATTTTAATAAGACATTGGAGGTTACTGCGTTAAAATATACATTGCAGGAAGGAACAGCGATAAGTGATTATGAAATTCAAATCAGTACAGACGGAGAGACATGGAAAACTGTAAAATCAGACAGGTTTGATTTGAAAGATAAAACAGTGACGGTTTACTTTGAGAACAAGGAAAATGGAGAGAGCCCATTTATCTTTACCTATGATGCAAGATACGTAAAATTGATTGCAACAGGTCAAGAAGAAAAAGAAATATCAATTTCAGAAATCGATGTTTTAGGGCCGACAGGCGATAATGTCGAATTTAAAAAGACAGATGGAAATGAGGCTGGAGTCGGTATACTGAAAGAGGATTTCGTATATGATAAAGCGCAGCAACTTAAGATTGAGAAAGGTTCTCTTGTCTTTGTCGGAGAGTATAAAGGAAACCCGGCATACAATGTTGTAGTTCTTTACAATGAAAAAGGTGAGATTGTTGGTGGTGTTGACGCGGATGGAAGCATCAATGCAAATCAGATTATTATGGCGGATGTGCCGGAGCATGGAGAACTGGGAGAGACATCCGATGGAACATTTATCTATTGGGTTGAACCAGAACAGGTGGAATCTTTACTGAAAAATAATAAAGTGGTTAGAGCTGAGCTTTACCGTGTGGATAATGCACTCACAAATGAGGGACAACGCCTTGTAAGTGACACATTGCCGATAGAGATTCCAAAAGAATTAAAAGAAATTACGTTGACAGGTGGGAAAAATAGTAGATAAAGGAGCATACAAATATGAGAAAATTAAATTTGAAGAAAAGTGTACTACGTATTTTTACATGTGTATTTCTTTTTGCAGCTGCTTTTTCTACAGCTGCCTTCGCAGCAGATAGTTCAGATGCGTCTGTGTCGCTAGAAGCAAAAGAAAAGCAGATTGAAGTAATATTGCACGTACCAGAAGAATATGTTATGGCTGATGTGCAGACACTGTCAGTAAAATTTTCTGTTGGTGGGACAGCGGTCGACAGTGCAGATTTCGAATTTGCTTCATTTGATCAAAATGTGGTAGTAAAAGAATATCGTTTTAGCAACGGAGTACTAACGGTCTATGTGTCTGGAAGAACAGATCTTTTTACAAAAGGAGAGCTTGCTCTTGGAAAAATTGTGGTGAAAGATTCTGAAGGGAAAGAGATAGGAGCAGAAGTTCAGGCACTTGAAAATGGATTCAAAGTCGTAAATGGAGAGTCTGTTACTTGCAATTTGAATAATGCAGCTTCTGATAAAGTAAATACAGGCTCACAGCCAACAGATCCGGAAAATCCAGATAACCCGGATCCAGAGCAGCCGGATTCAGAAGAACCTTCTTTGGAATATAAGCAGGAGGTGCAAAGATTTTATGAAGAGTGCCTTGCTTATTACAAGCAAGAAAATCACTCAGAGGAAAATTGGGAACGATATCAGGCTGCGATGAATCGGGTGAATATGCTGATCAGTGACCCAGATGCTACAAAAGCAGACTTGGAAAATGCTGTGAAAGAATTACTAGAAATCACCACGATAATGAATAAAGAACTTCCGGATGGAAAAGGGAAGCCAGTACCGCCAAATAGTGGTGAAGACAGTCATGAAGAAACAAAACCCGTTCTGGATAATAAAAAAGAGAATGCTGCTGTGACTGGTGACCAAGCTAAAATTGCTGTGGTTGGAATCGTACTTTTGTCTGCAGCCATAATAATTGTTGTGGTTGTTATGAAAAAAGCAAAGAGAAAATAACAAGCTTTACTTAAAAAGAATCCTGTTTTTACGGGATTCTTTTTGAAATTACAGAGGTCGGACTTGACAATTATGAAATAGTAGAATATAATCAAAATACGTTTGCGAGCCATGACAATGCTGAATCAGGGCTTGTACTGGTTTCGACGGGGGTTCAGAAGTTTGGGAAGCCATCTGCGGGGCGGGACCGCATAACAATCCGTACTTTAAAATTAAACGCAGACGAAAATTTAGCGTACGCTGCCTAGTGGCAGCAGTCGGTCTTAAGTCACTCACTGCTTAAGTCACCGGCTTCAATGAGGTGAGGCACTTCGTTTCCAAAGCTTTGAGGGGATGGAAGAATTTATGAAGCTACTGAGATCAGAAGCCTGTCATTAGGCGTCTGATGGAGGGAATGTCAAAATAATGACTGTGATGGGAGATGCCTCGATGGAAGGGCTTTCGGACAGGGGTTCGATTCCCCTCAGGTCCATTTCAAAACCTCAGCATATGCTGAGGTTTTATTTGCATATGTTTGGAAGTAGTGTTATAATTTTTAACAGGGGAAAATTAAAAAAGGGGTATTAGGATAAATGGATAAGATAAGTATTATAGCTATTGCAATTGCTCAGGTAGTAGTTGTGATTTGTGTGTTGATTATATTTTTACAACGAAAAAGCACGAAAACGTTGATTGAAAATCTGACAACGATGATTGATGATGCGACAAAAGGTACATTAAAATCAAAAAGACCGGATGGATCTGTTTTTTCAGATTTGGAAGTCAAGATGAATCAATATCTAAAGATTTGTATTGTCAGGAACAGACGTGTAAAAGAGAAAAAAGACAGAATCAAATCTTTAATTGCAGAAGTTGCATTTCAGACACAGGCACCGCTTGCAGATGTGAAGATGTATTCAGATATGTTGCTTGATCAGAAAGATCTTTCGGATGATACTAGAAAGATTGCGGAGCGCATCAGTACACAGGGAGAGAGACTGAATACGATGTTGGAAGCATTGGTGAAGATATCTGTGCTGGAGAGTGGTCTGAATTCAATTAAGCCTAAGTCACAGAATATCGGGAATCTTTTGTGTGAAGTAAGTCAGGAATTACTTCCTTTGGCAGAGAAAAAAGGAATTGCAATTCAATATAAGAAGAAAAAGATTCAGGCAGTGTTTGACTATCCTTGGACACTTGTAGCTATTTCGAATATTTTGGAGAATGCGATTAAGTATTCAAAAGAGAACTCGATGGTAAAAGTAAACGTGATGCAGTATGATATGTATGCAAAAATAGATATTACTGATAATGGAATCGGAATTGATTACACAGAGACAGAGGCAATTTTTAAGAAATTTTATCGTACAAAAGAGGCAAAAGAGCAAGAAGGTCTTGGAATCGGACTTTATATTGCAAGACATATTATACGAGAACAATGTGGGTATATCAAAGTGTCTTCAATTGTTGGAAAAGGAACGATGTTTTCTGTGTTCCTACCGAGGGTATAAAATAAAGTGAAGGGCGAGTGACAGTTGGAAAAACTAAAAAAACGGAGTTTTCTGACTGTCATTTTTGTTTCACAAAGTTGACATAAATCTTTGCTATGATGAAAAGAGAACATTAAACGAGGTGAAAATATATGGAAAAATTGAAAATATTGGTTGTAGATGATGAGAGCAGAATGAGAAAACTGGTAAAAGATTTTTTGGAAAGAGAGGGGCACACTATCATAGAAGCTGTTGATGGAATGGAAGCAATGGATATTTTTTATGAAAATAAAGACATCTCTTTGATTATATTGGACGTGATGATGCCTAGAATGGATGGATGGCAGGTGTGCAGAGAAGTTCGTGCATTGTCTCAGGTTCCGATTATCATGCTGACGGCACGGGGGGAAGAACGGGATGAGCTGCAAGGGTTTGAACTTGGGGTAGATGAATATATTTCAAAACCGTTTAGTCCGAAAATTTTGGTTGCACGTGTGAATGCGATTTTAAAACGAGGAGGTTCAGCGGTTTCGGAGGATTTGATTGATGCGGGAGGAATCGTGATTGATAAAGCAGCGCACCTTGTGAAGATTGATGATGTACCGATTGAGCTGAGTGTGAAGGAGTTTGAACTTTTGACTTATTTTGTGGAGAATCAAAAGATGGCATTGTCCAGAGAGAAGATACTGAACAATGTGTGGGATTATGATTACTTTGGAGATGCTCGTACAATTGATACGCATGTAAAAAAATTAAGAAGCAAACTGGGAGAAAAAGGAAACTATATCAAGACGATATGGGGGATGGGATATAAGTTTGAGGTGGAATAATGCGTGGGTCGATTAAACGGCAGATTTCGGTGATCTTTATCGGATTGGTAGTGGCAATTCTCCTGATTTCGCTTGGAGTGAATGCAAAATTTCTTGGTCAGTATTATATTTTAAACAAACAGGCGAGTTTGACGGAGGTATATGAAAAGCTAAAAACGGCTTCGGAAAAGGGAACATTGACATCTGACAGCACGGTAGAAAAATTGAGTGAGATGGTTGAGGTTGGTAATATTACGCTTGCGGTCGTCTCTGGAAAAGAGAAGATTCGTCTTTCTATTGCCCAAAATGAGCAGAAAAGCAATGAGCTTGTTATGCAGCTGATTGGCTATATGTTGGGGAGAAATCAGGAAAGAGGAACGCTTTTAAAGGAGAGCGATACCTATCAGATTCACAGTGCAAAAGATGTGCAAAGTGGTTATGAATATATAGAGATGTGGGGATATTTGGAGGATGGAAGCACATTTATTCTAAGGAGTCCTTTGGAGAGTATTCGGGAAAGCGTGGCGCTTTCGAATGAATTTCTATCTTACATCGTGGTTGTAGTTGTACTGATCAGCACTGTTTTGGTGTGGTATTTTTCGAAAAGGATTGCGGATCCGATCATGGAACTGGCGGTTCTGTCACAGAGAATGGCAGATTTGGATTTTGATGCGAAATATACAAGCGGCGGAGATAATGAGATTGGAGTTCTTGGAGAGAACTTTAATGCGATGTCAGAGAAACTGGAGCAGACCATTTCGATGCTGAAAAAAGCCAATTATGAATTGCAAAAAGATATTGAGAAAAAAGAAAAGATGGAAAATATGCGAAATGAGTTCCTTGGAAATGTATCTCACGAATTAAAGACACCGATTGCTTTGATACAGGGGTATGCGGAAGGACTGAAAGAGGGAATCTCGGATGATCCGGAGAGTCGGGCGTTTTATTGTGACGTGATTATGGACGAAGCAGGAAAGATGAACCGTATGGTGAAAAATCTGCTGACATTGAACCAGTTGGAATTTGGAGAAGAGGAAGTGTCTTTTGAGCGTTTTGACATCGCGGAACTGATTCGCGGAGTAGTGCAAAGCTGTGAGATACTGATACAGCAGAAGAATGCCACAGTGCATTTTACGCAGAATGAACCTGCGTATGTCTGGGCGGATGAGTTCAAGGCAGAGCAGGTTATTCGAAACTATGTGAGTAATGCATTGAATCATGTAGAGGGGCAGATGCTGATTGACATTCGCATTTCAAAAGGAGAAGAGCCGGATACGACGAGAGTTTCGGTGTTCAATACCGGAAAACAGATTCCAAAGGAGGATATCGGGCACATTTGGGATAAATTCTACAAAGTGGATAAAGCGCACACAAGAGAATATGGTGGTAATGGAATCGGACTTTCTATTGTTAAGGCGATTATGGAATCGTTCCATCATGAGTATGGAGTGAACAACTATGAAAACGGAGTGGAATTCTGGTTTGAATTATCTGCAAAATAGAGGAGGGCACAAGTGATATGATAGCGATTATTGATTATGATGCGGGGAATATAAAAAGCGTAGAAAAAGCATTACAAAAGTTGGGACAGGATGTTGTGATCACACGCGAGAAAGAGCAGATTTTAGCTGCGGATAAAGTGATTCTGCCTGGAGTCGGGGCATTTGGAGATGCGATGAAGAATCTGAACGAGTATGGTCTGGTGGAGGTTATTCATCAAGTGGTGGAAAAAAGGATTCCCTTTTTGGGGATTTGTCTTGGGCTGCAGCTTTTGTTTGAAAAAAGCGACGAGTCGGAAGGCGTGAAAGGACTTGGAATTTTAAAAGGAGAGGTTTGCAGAATTCCGGATCAAGAAGGGTTTAAGATTCCGCATATGGGATGGAACTCTTTGCATCTTCAGAATGACGGAAGACTCTTTCGGGGAATTGAAGAGGACGCATATGTATATTTCGTGCATTCTTATTACCTGAAAGCCAAGGAGGAACAAATTGTGAAGGCGACGACAGAATACGGCGCACACATCCATGCATCTGTGGAAATGGATAATGTGTTTGCATGCCAGTTTCATCCGGAAAAAAGCAGTGATGTGGGACTTCGGATTTTGAAAAATTTTGTAGAGCTTAGCTAGGAGGAAGAGAGATGTTTACGAAAAGAATAATCCCTTGTTTGGATGTGCACAATGGGCGCGTGGTGAAAGGAGTTAATTTTGTAGATTTGATAGATGCCGGTGACCCGGTTGAGATTGCGAAGGCATATGATGCAGCAGGAGCAGATGAGATTGTATTTTTGGATATCACAGCATCGTCAGATGAGAGAGAAACTGTTGTCGATATGGTGCGGAAAGTGGCCGCCAATGTATTTATTCCTTTTACAGTTGGCGGAGGAATCCGGACGGTAGAAGATTTTAAAGTACTTTTGCGGGAAGGAGCGGATAAGATTTCAATCAATTCATCTGCGATCAATCGTCCAGAGTTGATACGGGAAGCGGCAGAAAAATTCGGCAGTCAGTGTGTGGTTGTCGCAATTGATGCGAAGAAAAGAGCGGATGGAACCGGATGGAACATCTATAAAAATGGTGGAAGAGTCGATGTCGGTATCGACGCGGTTGAGTGGGCAAAAAAAGTGGGTGCGCTCGGAGCGGGAGAGATTCTTTTAACGAGTATGGATGGAGATGGAACAAAGGCAGGGTATGACCTGGAGTTGACAAGAGCGATTGCGGAAGCAGTATCGATTCCGGTCATCGCATCAGGCGGTGCAGGAACGCTGGAACATTTTTATGAGGCGTTGACGGAAGGAAAGGCAGATGCGGCGCTTGCAGCATCTCTATTCCATTTTAAAGAATTAGAGATTAAAGAAGTCAAACAATACTTGCGAGAGAAAGGCGTTTCAGTCAGAATGTAAGGAGGAAGAAAAGATGGCGGCAATCAACGGAGATTGGCTGGAAGCATTAAAGGATGAATTCAAAAAAGACTATTATAAGCAGCTGTTTGAGAAGGTGAACGAAGAGTATCGGACGAGATTAATATTTCCACCGGCAAATGACATATTTAACGCATTTCATCTGACACCTTTAAAAGATGTGAAAGTGGTTATCTTAGGACAGGATCCGTATCATGGAAATAATCAGGCGCATGGACTTTGCTTTTCGGTAAAGCCGGAGGTGGAGATACCACCATCGCTTGTAAATATTTACAAAGAACTGCATGATGATTTGGGGTGCACGATTCCTGACCACGGATACCTTGTGAAATGGGCGAAACAGGGAGTGTTAATGCTCAATACTGTTTTGACTGTGCGGGCGCATCAGGCAAATTCCCACAGAGGAATCGGCTGGGAAGAGTTTACAGATGCGGCAATCCGTGTGTTGAATACACAGGATCGACCGATTGTGTTTATTTTATGGGGAAGACCGGCTCAGATGAAAAAAGCGATGTTGAATAACCCAAAGCATCTGATATTGGAAGCTCCACATCCAAGTCCACTGTCTTCTTACCGTGGTTTTTTTGGAAGCAGACCATTCAGTAAGACGAATCAATTCCTTGAGGCGAATGGAGTGGAACCGATCGACTGGCAGATTGATGAATTGTAGAGAAAAGAGATGTAACATAGAATAAAAGTTGAGATATGCGAATGGAAGGCGTATGTTTCAACTTTTTTTAATTGATATCTTGACATTTCACATAAAATATGGTTATATGAACATATGAACAATCACTCATATGAGGAGGTAGAAAGATGAAACAGAATCATGAAGAACATAAAGAGCAACATCATCATAACCATGAAGCCTGTGGATGTGGTCACGACCATGAACACGAAGCCTACGGATGCGGACATGACCATGAACATGGGAGTGGTGATAAAGAAAGTCATTCGCATGTTCAATCGGATGCGAAGCAAAAAGTATATATCTTAGAAAATCTTGGTTGTGCAAACTGTGCGGCGAAGATGGAGAGAAAGATTAAGGAATTGCCGGAAGTGGAAGATGCGGTGATCACATTTGCGACAAAGCAGTTAAAAGTTGCATCGAATCATCAAGAGGATCTTCTTCCGGTACTACAGGAAATTTGTGCATCGATAGAGTCTGAGGTAGTGGTAAAACAAAAAGAGTCAAAAGTACACAAAGAAAAACAGGAGGAGAACCAAAAAGCGATAATAGGTATTCTTGCAGGTGCAGTATTGTTTGCAGCAGGGATGATATTTGAGGATTCTTATCCGACAGTGACATCAATTGGATTTGTTATAGCCTATCTGATTCTTGGTGGGAAAATTGTATTACAGGCAGCGAAGAATCTGAAGAAGGGGCACGTGTTTGATGAAAACTTTCTGATGAGTATTGCGACGCTGGCGGCATTTGCAATTGGAGATTTTGCTGAGGCGGTAGGTGTGATGCTGTTTTACCGGTGTGGAGAGTTGTTTGAAGATATTGCAGTGGAAAAGAGCCGTGGACAGATTATGGATGCGGTTGACATGAGACCGGAGGTTGTAAATCTTCTGCATGGAGATGAGGTGGAAGTGATTCCGGCAGAGGAAGCGCAGATCGGAGACGTGCTCCTTGTGAGAGTTGGAGATCGAATTCCGCTTGACGGAGTGATTTTAAGCGGTGAGAGCCGCATCGATACAGCGCCGGTGACAGGTGAACCGGTTCCTGTAAAAGCAGGCGAAGGTGACCGGGTAATCTCAGGGTGTGTCAATACTTCCGGAATGTTAAAGGTTCGGGTAGAAAAGACACTTGGCGACTCTATGGTTACACGGATTCTGCAGTCTGTCGAAAATGCGGCGGCAAGCAAGCCGAAGATAGACCGATTTATTACAAGATTTGCAAGGGTCTACACACCATTTGTAGTAATCCTGGCATTGGGAACTGCAATTATCCCTTCACTGATTACGGGAGATTGGAAATTTTGGATTTATACAGCAATCACATTTCTCGTTATAAGCTGTCCATGTGCGCTCGTATTGAGTGTGCCGCTTGCATTTTTCTCCGGAATTGGCGCGGGATCTAAAAAGGGAATTCTTTTTAAAGGCGGAATTGCTTTGGAGGCGTTAAAAGAGGTCAAGGCAGTTGTCATGGATAAGACAGGGACTATTACAAAAGGAAATTTTGAAGTGCAGAAGTGTATTTCATTGGGGGCATGGAAGGAAGGAGAACTCTTAGCAGTTGCAGCAGGATGTGAGAGTACATCCACGCATCCGATTGGGAACAGTATTGTGGAGGAAGCAAAAAAACGTTTTGTAGAATTGGAACGCCCATCAAAAGTGGAAGAAATATCAGGAAAGGGAATCCGTGCGCAAATGAAACTCGGCGAGGTGCTATGCGGAAACAGAGCCCTTTTAGAAATGCATCATGTGAATGTGCAAATGATGGAGAGCGACGTTTATGGAACCGAAGTATTTGTCGCGATAAATGGAGAGCTGGCAGGATATCTTGTCATTGCGGACACTTTGAAAGAAGATTCCGTTAGTGCAATCAGAAAGATGAAAAAATACGGACTTCGAACAGCAATGCTTACAGGAGATGCCAAAACAAGTGCAGATGCCATAGCCAAAAAGGCAGGTGTAGAAGAAGTGTACGCACAGCTTTTGCCGGAGGATAAGGTAGAAAAATTAAAGGAGATACGTCAAAAGAACGGAGCTGTTATGTTTGTTGGAGATGGAATCAATGATGCGCCGGTGCTGGCTGGAGCAGATGTCGGAGCCGCGATGGGAAGTGGAGCGGATGCTGCGATTGAAGCGGCAGATGTAGTGTTTATGACATCTTCGATGGAAGCGATTCCGCAATCTGTTGCAATTGCAAAAGCGACCGGAGCGATTGCCATGCAAAATGTTGTGTTTGCACTGATTGTGAAAGCTCTGGTAATGATACTTGGACTTATGGGATTTGCAAATATGTGGCTGGCAGTGTTTGCCGATACAGGAGTTGCGATGCTCTGTGTATTAAATTCCATCCGAATTTTATATAAGAAATAAAAGAAGTGCGGCTGTTGTCCTGCGGTGAGTCAGGGGAACAGTCGTACTTATTTTGCAGGAAAGTATTGACCAAACAGAGTACATCATTCATAATTGTTCTATGAATGTCGAGTCATATGAAAGGAGTAAGATATGGAAAAATCGGAAATAGAATGTTGTGGGACAACGCATTTGCATGACAGTCTGGTACACCAGATTGAAGACGGAATGCCGAAAGAAGAAACGATACGAGAATTGTCAGATTTCTTCAAAGTATTTGGAGATATGACGAGAATAAAAATTTTATGTGTGTTGTTTCAGGCAGAGTTGTGTGTGTGTGATTTGGCAGAAGTTGTGGGAATGACTCAATCTGCAGTGTCACATCAACTGAGAATATTAAAACAGATGAAGTTAGTAAAGAATAGAAGAGAAGGAAAGACGGTATTTTACTCGCTGGCAGACGGGCATATACAGAGCATCTTGAATCAGGGAATGGAGCATATAATAGAGTAGAGGCTGTTTGATGAGGGCAGGTTATGAAGGAAAGAATACGTAATAATGTGTACATGACAGTGTGCGGACTTTTGTTGTATTTGGGAAGTGTCTGGCTGAGCAGAAGTTATCATTTGCCGTCGGACATTGCGTTTGGCTGTTTTTTTGCAGCGTACCTACTGGCTGGGTACAGTGTGTTTCAGAAGATTGCGGAACATTTTTTGGAGAAAATTTTTCTGGATGGGAATGTACTGCTTGTAATCACTACAATTTGTGCGTTTGCCGTTGGATATTATGTGGAGGCAGTGGCGGTGATCTTGATTTTTCAGGTTGGACATCTGATCGAGATGATCACAATAGATCGCTCCAAACGAAGAATCAGAGAACTCATCGATGTACATGCAATCCTTGCAAATAAACTGGTAGATGGGGAAGAAATACAGGTAGAGCCGTCAGAGCTTGAAAAGGACGACAGAATCTTGATCAGACCGGGCGAACGAGTTCCGGTAGATGGGATAGTCGTTTCGGGGACAACTTCGCTTGATACACAGATGATTACGGGAGAGGCAATTCCGTGTGAGGAAGAGCCGGGCGGAATTGTATATAGTGGAAGTCTGAATCTGACAGGCGCCATAGAAGTCAAAGTGCTTCATACATATGATGATTCTACGGTGTCAAGAATCTTGAATATCGTAGAAAATGTAGATACGAAAAAGGCAGAAAGTGAGCACAAAGTACAAAGATACATTCAGATTTATGTAGGCTTGATATTAGCGTCGGCAGCGATGCTTGTTGTTTTGCCAAGTCTGTTTGATAAGACATATGAGTATGTGACTGGAATGAAGAGAGTTGTTGTATTTTTGGCGGCAGCCTGCCCATGTGCGATTGGGATGTCTGTATCCACAGCATTTTTAGGCGGGATTCTTTCCGCTGCTAAAAAAGGTGTAATCGTAAAAGGAGGCGTGTATCTGGAAATTTTGGCGAAGGTGAACACCTTTCTGTTCGATAAGACGGGAACGTTGACGGAAGGTGTTTTTGAAGTGCAGGAGGTACATGCACAGTGGCTTACAGAGGAGGAATTATTGGAGATTGCAACATATGTGGAAAGCTACTCGAATCATCCGATTGCTGTTTCCTTGAAAAATGCTTATGGGAAAGAACTTGAAAAGACCCGTATGACTGAGATGGAAGAGATTCCGGGATATGGATTGACAGCAATTTACGAGGGAAAGAAAGTGTATGTTGGAAATGCAAGACTGATGGAAGAAAGAGGCATCCGGTTTCAGGAAATACACAAGTCAGGAAGCGTAATTTACATTGCGGTTGACGGGAAATATGCAGGTTATATCGTCGTTTCAGATATGATAAAAAAAGATGCAAAAGAGATGATTATGTATTTGAAAAAGCATTGTCAGGCAGTCGCTGTGATGGTGACGGGAGATACCCAGTTTACTGGAAAAGAAGTGGCTGAGGAATTGGAATTAGACTATTATTATGCAAATCAGCTTCCGCAGGATAAGGTGGAGCGATTGGAAGAATTTTTGAATATGCAGGACGACACGGAATGTCTTGCAGCAGTTGGAGACGGTATCAATGATGCGCCGGTGCTCACGAGAGCCGACGTAGGGATTGCTATGGGAGCGCTTGGCTCAGATGCAGCGATCGAAGCGGCGGATATTGTCCTGATGGATGATGAACCGTTGGCGCTGGTAGATGCAGTCCGTATTGCAAAGGAGACGTTGAAGGTCATCAGGCAGAACACGGTTTATGCGGTTCTTATTAAAATAATCGTATTGGGATTGGCGCTGTGCGGAATGATAACAATCAAGGGGGCGATCATTTGGGAAGTATGTGTGATTGTGCTTGCGATTGTGAATGCTGCATGGGCATCTAAAAATCCGGCATAATAGAAAAGGAGCAGAGATGAAAAAAAGGAAAATAGCAATGCTTGTCATGACGGGAGTTTTATTGACAGGCTGTATGGGAACAAATTATTTGGAAGAAGGCGTTTCTCAGTTGGAAGAAAAGCAATATGAGGAGGCGAGCAAGTCTTTTCAGAAGGAGATCGATGAAGAAAAGAACTTAGATGAGGCATACCGCGGAATGGGAATTGCATATTTTGAGATGGAAGAATTCGAAAAAGCAATTGATGCGTTCGGGGAGGCATTGGACAATGGGGCAGAAGAAACGGCAACGTTATATAATTTTATCGGTATCAGTAATATGAAAATGGAAAATTATGAGGAAGCGGTATCTGCCTTTGAAAAGGGTATGTCTATGGAGGACTGCTCTGATACAATGAAACGGGAGATGCTGTTTAACACGGTTGTATCATATGAAAAGTTGGGGGACTGGGACAATGCAAAAGAGAAAGTGAGCGAGTATAACGAGCAGTATCCTGGAGACTCGAAGGCAGAAAAAGAAGCAGAATTTTTGGAGACCAGATAGGAGGGCTTTATGGCGGAAATGATAGAACTGAAACAGGTGAAGGAAAAGGTCATTTTGGTCGGAGTCAGCACGGATGATCATGATGATACGGAGAAATCTTTGGATGAACTGGAAGAACTGGCGTCAACTGCAGGGGCAGTGACGGTCGGGCGTGTTGTTCAAAATCTGTCACAGATCCACCCGGTGACCTATGTCGGAAAAGGAAAGTTGGACGAGATAAAAGACCTGTTGTGGGAGACAGAGGCGACGGGCATCATCTGTGATGATGAATTATCGCCGATTCAGCTTGGAAACATGGAAGATGCGTTGAATACAAAGATTATGGATCGAACCCTCATTATTTTGGATATTTTTGCAAACAGGGCATCGACCAATGAGGGGAAAATTCAAGTAGAACTTGCACAGTTGAAATACAGACAGTCGCGTCTTGTGGGACTTGGAAAGTCATTGTCAAGACTTGGCGGTGGAATCGGGACAAGAGGACCTGGAGAGAAAAAGCTTGAAATGGACAGGCGTCTGATCAAGGGGCGGATTGCCCAATTGAACCGAGAATTGAAAGATGTTAAGCGGCACCGTGAGGTGACAAGAGAGCAAAGAAGCAGAAACCAAGTTCCGGTCATTGCGATTGTCGGTTACACAAATGCTGGGAAATCTACACTTTTGAATACACTGACGGGGGCGGATGTGCTGGAAGAAGATAAGCTGTTTGCGACACTGGATCCGACAACCCGGAACTTAAAACTCCCAAGTAAACAAGAGGTATTGCTGACGGATACAGTTGGATTTATCCGAAAACTGCCGCACCATCTGATTGAAGCCTTCAAAAGTACGTTGGAAGAAGCAAAATATGCAGACATCATCCTGCATGTGGTGGATGCATCTAATCCGCAGATGGATGAGCAGATGTATATTGTCTATGAGACACTGATGAATCTGGAAGTTAAGAATAAACTGGTTATCACGGCGTTTAATAAACAGGATAAAGTAGATGGTGAGGTTATTTTACGTGATTTTAAAGCAGATCATGTTGTGAATATTTCGGCAAAGACTGGTGAGGGATTAGAGAATCTGCAAAATGTAATCGAAGAAGTTTTGCGGGAACAGAAAATTTTGATTGAGCAGCTTTATCCGTATGCTGATGCGGGAAAGATACAATTGATTCGAAAATACGGGGAACTGTTAGAAGAAGAGTACCGGGAAGAAGGTATTTTTGCAAAAGGGTACGTTCCGATTGAAATCTATGAGAAAGTGAAACTGTGAGAGAAATGAAAAGATATCAGATTACAGAGTGGTGCCATCATTTTATGGAGAATCATGTGAAAGAAGGAGATCTCTGTATTGATGCGACAGCCGGAAACGGTAATGATACGCTCTTTTTGTGTGAACTTGTAGGAGAGTGTGGACGGGTGTTGGCATTCGACATTCAAAAAGAAGCGGTGGAAAATACGAAAAAGCGGATTTTGGAACATCAGATGGAAAAACGTGCAGATGTTTTTCTGGAAAGTCACACTAAGATGCAGAAGTATGCAAAGGAAGAAACAGTAGACTGCATCGTATTTAATTTCGGATACCTTCCGGGCGGTGACCATCAGCTTGCGACTAAAGCAGATACAAGTATAGAGGCAATCAGACAGGGACTGCGACTGCTGAAGGTGGGAGGCATGATGAGTCTTTGCATTTACAGCGGAGGGGACAGCGGATTTGAGGAACGGGATGCAATCCTGTCATTTCTGAAATGCCTGGATACAAAATATTATCTTGTTATTCTGAGTTCCTATTACAATCGCCCCAATCATCCGCCGATACCGGTGATGATTCTGAAGTTAAAGTCTGACGTGGCGATTCATGAAAACATTTCCGATAAGCACGGGAAAAAGTAGAATAATCTTGAAAACCACAGTCAAAACAGGCTTCTAGAACCGGAGACCCCTGTAGGATCAAGTCTTTGGCAAAAAGAAGTCGTTTTTGTGTAATATAATTTCCGAGGCTGTATCCGGTCTCGGATTTGAACAGGCGCATCATATAGTATTTGCTTAGATAGAATCTTGAGGCGAGGTCATCAATTGAAAGATGGGCGGACAAATTGGCATTGATATAGTGCAGAATGTCCGCTATTTTTTCGTTGTAGACGGCGGTATCCAAAAAGAAAAGCTGTCTTGCGTGCGCCGCGCGATTGAGATGAATCATAAATTCTAAAAAAAGAACTTGCCTGTAGAGTTCGTTGGCATAGCCATCAGAGGAAAAGGATTCTTCCAATCTTTGGATTGTCTGAAACAAAATACTTTTTTGACGAGTGGGAATCCGAAGCACACTGGATTCCTTTTTTGCTGCTTTTTGAAAACAATATCCCAAGTCGTAGTCCTGTGTACGGTAATTTTCAATAAAAGTGGGAGAGATGTAAATAATAATCCGCTCATATGGCGTGGTTGTGTCGACGATCGGGCGGTGAATCTCATTATGGCGGACAAGAACCATATCGTAAGGTTCGAGCTGATAGGTTCGTCCCTCGATGGTATAATGCACATTTCCCTTGATTAAAATAGTGATCTTATCAAATTCATGGTAATGATATTTAATATTTGGAATACTCCTGTCTGTCAGATGAAACAACCGGAAATCACTGCTTAAATATCCTTTTTTTTCATAGTGTTCCATATCAAACCCTCCTGCTATGAGAGTATTATATAGCATTATTTGCAATATAGAAAGCATTATTTGTGTATTTGTGACATATAATGCCTGTTAAGATAGAAGTAGTAAAAATGCCGTGGAGGGTGAATGTATGAACGTTGTATTAGAAAAATATCATGGACTTGGAAATGATTACCTTGTATTTGACCCAAATAAAAATGAAATGGAATTAAATGAAGAAAATGTCAGACTGTTATGTGACCGCAATTATGGTATAGGAGCGGAAGGAATTTTGGAAGGTCCTGTTTTTGAGACAGAGCAGATGGGTGTTCGAATCTGGAATCCAGATGGAAGCAAGGCAGAAATGAGCGGAAATGGGGATCGTATTTTTGCAAAATATTTAAAAGATGCCGGTTATGTACAGAAACGAAATTTTCATTTTCAGACACCGGGAGGAGAAATTGAGGTTTTCTACTTAAATGAAGATGGAAGCCGCATTCGTCTTTCGGTGGGAAAAGCATCTTTTTGGAGCGACGAAATTCCTGTGACAGGGGAACGAAGAGAAGTGGTCGATGAGGACATGGTGTTCGGAAGAAACCTGTATCCGACGACTTGTGTGTCTGTCGGAAATCCACACTGTGTGATTCCGATGAAAGAAGTGTCGAAACATCTCGTGTGCAAAATCGGAAATCATTCAGAGATTGCAAGATATTTTCCGAATAAGATCAACACACAGGTGATGCAGGTGATTGATGAAGAAAATATTCGGATTGAAATCTTTGAGCGCGGCGTGGGATATACGCTTGCATCTGGCAGCAGTGCATGTGCTGCAGCGGCAGCTGCATATAAACTTGGACTTACGAATCCGGGTGTGACAGTGCACATGCCAGGTGGTGAGTTGCAGGTGGAGATTCAGGAGGACTGGGAGATATTTGTGACAGGTGAAGTATTTTATATTGGAAAGATGATACTTGGAAATGAATTGAGTGAAAAATTGAGAATGATGTAGAGAAGAGGACTGTCCGCGGTGGATGGTTCTTTGCTGATATTGCCCGAATATTCAAGTGTAAAAGGCATTGCAACTTAAAAACAGATTGTTTATACTAAAGGAGAGAAATATTGACAGAGAAAAAGCAGAGCAGTATTACCAACAAAATCTGAGAGAGCTGAAAGGATAGAAGGAATGGCATTACAGTTTATTATGGGACCACCCGGTTCGGGAAAGTCCCATTATTTATATGAAAAAGTAACAAAAGCATCTTTGGAGCATCCCGAGACCAATTATATTGTGCTTGTGCCGGAACAGTTTACCATGCAGACACAGAAAGATCTTGTGATGGCAAGCCCGAGAAAAGGAATTATGAATGTAGATGTGCTGAGTTTTGGACGACTTGCACATCGTATTTTTGAGGAGACCGGTGGAAACCAGCGAAAAGTTCTTGATGATGTGGGGAAAAGTTTTGTGCTGAGAAAGATTGCGGGGGATTGTGAGGCAGAGCTTCGCGTACTTGGAAGTAATCTGAAAAAGACCGGATACATCGGGGAAGTGAAGTCGGTTATATCGGAATTTACACAATATGATATACAGGAAGAGACGTTGGAACAGATGATAGAAGAGGTGAAAGACTCTTCTAATCTTTATTATAAATTGCAGGATATCAAGACTATTTACCATGGATTTCGAGAATATCTGAGAGAAAAATATATTACAGGGGAAGAACTTTTAGATGTCCTTTGTACTGTGGTGGGGGAATCTAAGATTTTAAAAGACAGTGTGGTTGTACTGGATGGGTTTACCGGATTTACGCCTGTTCAAAATAAGCTTTTGCGTGAACTGTTTGGTGTCTGCAAGAGGGTTGTGATTACAGTGACAATGGAGCAAAAGGAGAATCCATTTTCTTATAAACATCCATACCAGCTGTTTGCATTGAGCAAGCAGATGGTGACTTCCCTGATTACAATTGCCAAAGAGACAAAGACAGATGTAGAGGAGCCGATATATCTATATGACAGACCGATTTATCGATTCCGCGAGAATACAGCGCTTGCATTTTTAGAGGCGCATCTGTTCCGCTATTCAAAAGAGCAGTATGAAAAGGAACAGGATTGTATTCAGGTTTATTGTGCGAAGAATCCGAAAGAAGAGGTCGATTTTGCTGCGCAGAAGATTCGGAATCTGGCTCGGACAAGAGGATACCGTTATCGGGAGATTGCAATCATTGCAAGTGACTTGAACACATATGGAAATCAGATTGAAAAGATTTTTGGAGAATATCAGATACCGATCTTTATGGATCATAAAAGAAGTATTTTGTTGAATTCATTTGTGGAATACGTCAGAAGTCTTCTTGCGATGGTGGAACAGAACTTTTCATATGAAAGTGTATTCCGTTATCTGCGCACGGGACTGACCGGGTTTTCAGACGAAGAGATTGACATTGTGGAGAACTATGTTATTGCACTTGGAATCCGTGGATACAAAAAATGGCAGGAGAAATGGATTCGAAGAGCCAGAGGGATGGAGGAAACGGAATTGGAACGTATTAATGACATCAAAGAACGTTTCCTTATTCAAGTGGAAGATGTGACAATGGTATTAAAAAAACGAAACAAAACGGTCTCAGAAGTCACAAAAGCACTGTATGACTTTCTTGTGAAGGGAGAATTGCAAAAAAAGGTAAAAGAATATGAAATTAGATTTGGAAATGACGGAGAACTTGCATTGGAAAAAGAATATGGACAGGTATACCGTATTGTAATTGAATTATTTGATAAGTTTGTAGAGTTGCTTGGAGAGGAACAGATTGCGCTGAAAGAGTATTGTGAATTGTTGGATGCAGGACTTGAGGAGGCGAAGGTTGGTGTGATCCCGCCAAGTCTTGATCAGGTTGTGGCGGGGGATATTGAAAGAACCCGTATCAAGGACATCAAGGCGGTGTTTTTGCTTGGAGCCAATGACATGTATATTCCAGGAAAAGAAAATGCGGGAGGTATTCTCTCAGAGCATGACAGGGAGCTGTTCCAAAAAGGAGGAGTGGTACTGGCTCCCGGAGCGAAAGAAAAAGCATTTATCCAGAAGTTTTATCTCTATCTGCTGATGACAAAACCATCCGAACAGTTGTATGTGACATATAGTAAAGTCTCTGCGGATGGGAAGACACTTCGCCCGGCATACCTGATTCAGGATTTGCGGCGAATGTACAAAAAGATGGAAATTCAAGATGCAGATTGTCAGCCAGACAAAAAAGAATTGACACCGAAAAGCGGATTTGCATATCTGATTGAAAAGTTACAGAAAAAACACGAAGGATTGGGCACTGAGTGGCAGGAACTGTATACATGGTACAGACAAAATCCAAAATGGCGAAAAAAAATAGAACAGATAGTGGAGGCTTGTTTTTATGAAAAACCCAAAGATGGTCTTACAACAAGAACAGCTCAACGATTGTATGGGACTATTTTAGAGAACAGTGTAACCAGACTAGAAAAATTTTCGGCATGTGCCTATGCTCATTTTTTATCTTACGGGCTAAATTTGCGGGAACGTGAGGAATATACTTTTCAGGCGATCGATCTTGGAAATATTTTTCATAGTGCCATTGAACATTTTGCAAAAAAACTGGAGGCGGAGGGGTACACATGGACGACGCTTCCGGAAGTAAGAAGAGAAGAGCTGATTGAAGAAAGTGTGGAGGAAAGTATTGTGGATTATGGAAATACAATCCTCTATAGCTCAGCGAGAAATGAATATATTATCAAACGTCTGAAACGTATGATGAGGCGCACCGTCTGGGCGCTGACAAAACAGTTGGAGAAGGGCGATTTCATGCCGGGCGGGTATGAGATTTCTTTCGGAGGGGCATCCGGACTATCCACATCGGACATTGCGCTGGATGGACATGGGCGAATGAGACTGCGTGGAAAGATTGACAGGGTTGACATCTGTGAGGATGAGGACAATGTCTATGTCAAAGTGATTGATTATAAGACGGGGGCGAAAGCGTTTGATCTGGGGGAATTGTATTATGGCTTACAGTTGCAGCTCGTTTTATATCTGAATACGGCGTTAGAACTGGAGAGCAGAAAAAATCACGGGAAAACAGTGATACCTGCCGGGATTTTTTATTATCAGATGAAAGATCCAATCGTGGACAAGGAAAAAGATGAAGAAAAACTGGAAAAGAAAATATTAAAAGAACTGCGTTTGGATGGCGTGGTGAATGCAAGGGAAGAAGTGGTGCGGCATTTGGATAGGGAGATATCCGGAAATTCACTTGTTGTGCCGATCGGGCGAAATAAAGACAGGAGTCTGTCAAAGGCATCCAAAACAGCGACACAGGAAGAGTTTGAGCTGATTTCAGAGTATGCCAAGAAGCAGATGAAACAGATTGGGACAAGAATATTAGAAGGGGAGACGGAGGTGTCCCCATATGAGCTTGGAACGATGACAGGCTGTAGTTACTGTCCTTACAAGGCGATTTGCGGATTTGAAGAAAAAATTCCGGGATATGAATATCGGAGACTGCAGAAACTGAAAAAAGATGAGGCGCTTATGAAGATGAGAAAGGAGGTGTCAGAGTGGGAGTAACATTTACACCGGAACAAAAGCAAGTTATTGACCTGCGAGATCGAAATATTTTGGTATCGGCAGCAGCCGGATCAGGAAAGACTGCGGTGCTTGTAGAGCGTATTATTACGAGGCTTACAAAAGATCAAAATCCGATAGATGTAGATCAGCTTTTGATTGTGACCTATACGGAGGCAGCAGCATCAGAAATGAAAGAACGTATACGTACAGCAATTGAAAAAGCACTGGAGGAGAATCCGGATAATGTGCATCTGCAGCGTCAGGCGACATTGATTCACAGTGCACAGGTGACGACGATCCACAGCTTCTGTCTCTCTGTCATAAGGGATTATTTCCATACGATCGATCTGGATCCGGGATTTCGGATTGCCGAAGAAGGAGAACTCAAACTACTTAAGCATGACGTGATGGAAGAGCTTTTAGAAAGATATTATGAAGAGGGGAGTCAGACCTTTCAGGAATTTGTAGAGTGTTTTGCATCTGGAAGAGACGATAAGAAACTAGAGGAGCTTATTTTGCAGCTATATGAATTTTCAAGAAGTTATCCGAATCCGGGGAAATGGTTGCAAGAGTGTGTGGAACAGTACGAGTTTGACAGTCTGCAGGCGATGGCAGAGTCAGAGTTTGTAGAACATATTATGCGCAATACAAGATATTATATGAAAGATCTGAAAGAAACTATTGTATCAGGGCTGCAAGTATGTGACTGCGAAGATGGGCCGTATATGTATCGGGAGACTCTGGAAGCAGACCTGCAGAATATAGAAAAAATTAACAGTGCAGAAGACTTTTTGGAGATGTCCAACTTGATTTCTAAGGTGAAATGGGCAAGGCTTGCAACCAACCGCGACAAGAGTGTTTCGGAAGAACTGGCTGCCTATGTGAAAGGTGTCCGGGAGGAAGTCAAGAAGACGGTGGCTTCGGTTGTAGAACAGTATTTTTTTGACGCTCCCGAAGAGTTGTATCAGGATATGCTCTCGGCAAAATCGAATATGGAAGTGCTTGTACAGCTTGTAAATGATTTTGCTGATACCTTTGCAGAGAAAAAAACTGGGAAAAATATGATTGATTTCGGAGATATGGAACAGTTTGCTCTGCGGATTCTGACATTGGAAGAGGGCGGGAAACTAGTGCCGTCTAAGGCTGCCAAAGAGTATCAGGAGAGATTTGCGGAAGTTATGATCGATGAGTATCAGGACAGTAATCTGATTCAGGAGGCGATTCTGACGAGCGTATCCAAAGTCTCTAAAGGAAGCTATAATATTTTCATGGTGGGGGATGTTAAGCAGAGTATCTATAGGTTCCGTCTGTCAAGACCAGAGCTTTTTATGGAAAAGTTCAACACATATAGTCTGGAGGAGAGCGACAAGCAGAGAATTGATTTACACAAAAATTTCCGAAGCAGAAGAGAGGTACTTGACAGTACGAACTTTATTTTTGAACAGGTCATGACAAAAGGGCTTGGAGGCATTGCATATGATGACAAAGCTGCGCTCTATGTCGGAGCAGCCTATGAAGAGCAGGCTGGAAATGAGACAGAAGTTACTTTGATAGATACGGATTTTGAGGATGAGGATGATCAAAAGATAGAGGAAACGAACCGGGAGCTGGAGGCGAGAGCTGTGGCAAGACGGATCAAAGAACTTGTCGGTCATCACATGGTATTGGATAAGGAGACGGGAGAATACCGGACTGCCAGATATAGTGATATCGTAATTTTAACGCGAAGCCTGAAAGGATGGACAGATGTATTTACGAATATTTTGAACCGGGAGGGGATTCCGGCGTACAGCGGTTCTAAGGAAGGGTATTTTGAGACGAGAGAAATTCGGACAATTTTGGACTATTTGCGGATTTTAGACAATCCGAGACAGGATATTCCGTTTGCGGCAGTGCTGACCTCCTGTTTTGGCAAGCTGACGAGTGAGGAGCTTGCGAATATACAGTGTGAAGGGGAAGGAAAGACATTCTATGAGCGGACATTGTTCTATTTGGAAAATGGAAGTGACGAAAATCTCAAAGAGCGGATCACAGATTTGTTGAGAAAGTACGAAAGATTCCGAAGAAAAGTACCTTATACGGCTATTCACGCATTGCTATGGGACATCATAGAAGAGACAGGATATGGAGATTATGTGGCATCTTTACCTTCCGGAGAACAGAGAAAGGCGAATCTGGAGATGCTTGTGGAGAAAGCAGTAAGCTTTGAGAGCACTAGCTATAAAGGATTATTCCATTTTATCCGCTATATCGAGCAGCTTCATAAATATGATGTGGACTATGGAGAGGCATCTGTTTTGGATGAACAGGCAGACACCGTCAGGCTAATGAGTATTCACAAAAGTAAGGGCTTAGAATTTCCGATTGTCTTTGTGTCCGGCATGAGCAAGCGATTCAATACACAGGATATCAAAGGAAGTATTGTGATTCATCCTGAATTTGGTGTCGGAATTGACGCGGTGGATGTAGAAAGAAGAACGAAGGCACCAACATTGTTGAAACGGATGATTCAAAGAGAAGTGTTGATGGAAAATGCGGGCGAAGAACTTCGTGTTTTATATGTGGCACTTACAAGAGCGAAAGAAAAACTCATTATGACGGGGACAATATCGAATTTGGAACAGAAAATAAGAAGTTATGAAGGGCTTCGCAGCCATGAGGAAACGGAGCTTACATTCAGCAGACTGACAAAAGCAAATTCCTATTTCGACTGGGTACTTCCGGCACTTTACCGTCATGCTTCCTTTGCACCGATCTTAGAGACGTACAATATAGGAGCGCCGTTTATGAATCCGCTGTATGATCGTGATGTGCCAATCCGGGTATACAAAATGGGAATCGGAGAGATTGTCGCGGGGGAAGTTGCAGAGGAGCTGAGCGGACAGTATACGAAAGAGCTGTTGCATAACTGGGATGATACTCGCACCTATGATGAGCAGATGAAAGAACAGTTGGAAATACAGTTCGGGTATCAATATCCATATGAGCGTGAGCGAAAACTGAAGCAAAAAATGACGGTATCAGAACTGAAAAAACGTGCTTATTTGGAAGAAGAAGCCGGAGAACTTGTGTTTGATGAGGCAGATGTCGTTCCCCTTCTTCCGAAATTTTTACAGGAAGAGGAGGAGCTTACCGGGGCATCAAGAGGAAGCGCTTATCATAGATTGCTGGAATTGCTTGATTTCTCGAAAAAGTATGATGAAGTGACATTGAAGGAACTGATCGAGGAGCAAAAACGAAGCGGAAAGCTGTCGGAGGAGATGTGTACTTCGATTCGGGAGAAGGATATTTTACGGTTTTTAAACACACCTGTCGGAGAGAGAATGCATCGAGCGGCAGTTCGGGGGACACTGTGGGCAGAGCAGCCTTTTGTTCTTGGAATAGATGCAGATGAACTTTATAAAGGGGAAAGCCTGGAAGAAACTGTTCTCGTTCAGGGAATCATCGACGTCTGGTTTGAAGAAGATGGAGAATTGGTTGTTTTGGATTATAAGACAGACAGAGTGTTCAAAGAAGAGATATTGAGGGAAAAATATCATACACAGCTTGATTATTATGCGCGGGCATTGGAACAGCTTACAGGAAAATGTGTAAAAGAGAAGATTATTTATTCCTTTACAATGCAAAAAGAAATCGAGGTGTGAATATGAGATATATAATGTGGTATTTACTGGCGATCAATATCGTGACATTTTTCTTATATGGAATAGACAAACAGAAGGCGCGCAAAAAAAGGTGGCGGATACCGGACAATGTCATTTAGTTAAGACATTGAGTCGGCAGCCTCTTGCAGAGCAAGGTATAT
>ERZ772969.35-NODE-35-length-152074-cov-15.457390_pt1 | contig 152074 bp, 133 predicted proteins | sample MGYA00511676_ERZ772969 | MGnify/ENA primary metagenome ERZ772969 (study PRJEB29015, sample SAMEA2737651) | human gut metagenome | biome: human gut; feature: human-associated habitat; material: faeces | place: China | collected 2012 ... | reverse complement strand
GTAGCTTATATTTGTCGTCCGTTCGTCACCAACTAATATTCAATTAAACAACAATATTCCTACTTAGTTCCTGTAGAACCGAATCCGCCATCTCCACGAACTGTATCACTTAATTCCTGCACTTCATTAAAAGCAGCTGTTATATAAGGAGCAAGTACAATCTGTGCAACTCTGTCACCTGGTTCTATAGTAACAGAAGCATCAGAGTGGTTGTGTAGGGCAACTATTATCTCTCCCCTGTAGTCAGAATCAATAACACCTACTTTGTTGGCAGGAGCAACACCCTTTTTGCATGCCATACCGCTTCTTGCATAGATAAGACCAACAAGACCAGCGGGTATCTCCATGGCAATACCTGTTTTGATGAATTCAGTTGTGCCAGGTTTTATAGTGACTGCTTCTGTCATACCTGAATAAAGGTCTGCACCAGCTGAGTATTCAGTTCCGTAAGTTGGTATAATAGCATCAGGTGTAAGTTTTTTAATATTTACATTTTGTTTCATAAAAATAAATCCTCATTTCTATATATTGTGATTAGCATAAATAGCTTTAGTAACCATCAGCTATGACTACATGCCCCTCCTTAAGCGAGGTCTGTACATCAATAGTTCTCTGGTTAGATGATCCTTTGAATTTTAACATCATATCCTTTAGTTGTTCAACAAACTTCCCATCAACACATATGTCGATAAAAGACAGCATTCTTGCAGTCTCTGGGTATGTGTTATACATACGCTCCATAATATCTTTATCAAACAGATAGCCTGTAAAACACCATATATTCTTATCAGGATATATCTGTTTTACTCTTTCTAATAAAGGAAGAAGTCCTTTCTGGTTAGCTGGTTCGAAGGGCTCACCACCAAGAAGAGTTAATCCTGCTATATAAGAAGGCTTCATTGATTCTATTATTTCATCAATAGTTTCATCAGTAAATGGCATGCCATAATTAAAATCCCATGCAACCTCGTTAAAGCAACCCTTACAGTGATGAGTGCAGCCACTTACAAATATACTTGTTCTTACGCCGGGACCATTGGCAATATCATTATATTTTATTTCAGCATAATTCAAAGTGTACAGTCCTTTCTGTGAATAAATTTACCTTCATGCTTAGTGCTGATTGCTAACTTAAAGCAGGTAAAGGTCAATTAATATGTATAATATCATAAAAAGGACAATCTTAACAGTAGTTAGCAGATATTAATGTGAGTATAATAAGATATAAGTTAAAAACGAAAAAAAAAGGCAAAAATCCATATTAATACAGATTTGTTGTGTTAAAAATGGCTTGCATAGTGGAATGACAAGGAGGAATGAAGCATGTTAGATATTTGTATTGATAAGTTATATAGGTATCCAAGAATTCAGGAATGCATCAGCGTAGCAGTTCCATTTAAGAAAGGTAAACTTAAAAGCATATCAGAGATAGCGGTATTGCAGAATGGAAAGGAATGTATTATACAGCCACAAGTGACATCAAGCTATGATGATGGAAGTGTTAAGTTTCTGTTTATAAACTTTATGGCAGATCTTCCAGCTAACAAGCGCACAAAAGTGATTCTTTCTGTAAGCAGTGAGGAGTATGATAAAGCTGTAGAAGCTTCTAAGCTGTCTTATGATAATCCGATAGAAAAGGCTGAAAATGTACACAAAGCTGCAGTGTGTGTAAAGAAGACAGAAGCAGGTTATACAGTAAACAGTGGTGAATTAGAGTTTGATGTATCTGATAACTCTGAAAGTATATTTACAAGGTTAGTTGATGGAAGAAAGATATATACCGAAGAGAACTTTGAAGGACCGGTTTTAAAGGATCGAGAAGGAAATGATTATAAGATGTCTATAGGAGAGTGGCGTGTAGTAAAGCCAGGTCCTGTAGAGGTAACACTTTCAGCTAAGGCTTATAATGTTGTTGAGGCTGATAAAGATGGAAATAAAACTGATAAAGGCGGAAATACAGCTTCTATAGATAAAGAAGATATAAAATATAAGAAAATAGAGTCTGAGATACGAATCACAGCCTATGCAGGAAAACCATGGGTAAACATATCATATAGAATAATCAATACATCAGACGAAGAACTTAATATAAAATCACTAGTATTTTATATTAAGAAATCAAAGGACAGCAGGATAACAGATAAGCTTGTACATATAGATATGGCAGCTGGCAACGATTCAACTGGATGTGGAGATATTCTTACAGACAATTCTAAGAACAATGGACCTATATTTATGACAAGAGGAATAGGAGAGCTTGATATGATAGAACACAGGGCTCCTGTTTCGGATATCAGGACTATAGTTGCCACTTCAAACTATAAGACAAGCTTTATCATAGGTAAGAATGGTGAAGAAGTAAATGAGACCATAGATGACAGCTATCTTATAAAAGAGGCTAATGAACATTATGCAGAAGTGTTATATGGAACATTTATGGCTGACTATACAGATTCTGATGATGGATTCTGCGTAACAGTGCATCAGGCACAGCAGAATTATCCTAAGGCAATCAAGTCATGCGCAGAGGGTGTAGCGGTCATGCTTGTGCCAGAAGGTGTAGGTCAGATTACTATGCAGTCAGGTATGGCAAAAGAACAGAACTTCCTTATACACTGGCATAGTCCGGAAACTCATATATGGGAGCTGGATAACAGAAGTCTTATATATCAGATGCCAGACAGACCATATATAGCACCTCAGATATTTAAAGAGTCTGGTGCAATGCTTGATGTATTTCCTGATAAATATGATGAAGATGTGGAAATAGCACTTATGGCAAAAGCAGATGGACATTCAAGATGCTATGGTATGCTTAACTGGGGTGATACAGTAGATATGGGCTACACAGTCCAGGGAAGAGGTGGCGGAAAACCGGTCTGGAGCAACAATGAATATGACTATCCGCATGCCTGCGCACTTATGTATGCAAGAACAGGAGTAAGAAGATTCCTTGATTATTTGATAGTAGCAGCAAAACATTGGATGGATGTTGATGTATGCCACTATAGCAGCAATCCTTTAAGAATTGGTGGACAATGGGAGCATACAGCAGGGCATTGTAAGAATGGTGTTATGGTATGCTCACATGAATGGGTTGAAGGTCTTCTTGATTATTATCATTTTACAGGAGATGAGAGAGGATATGAGACAGCTGTTGGAATCGGTGAAAATGTCTTAAGACTTCTTGAAACTCCGATGTATCAGGTGCCAGGTGAAGCCAATGCAAGGGAAACAGGCTGGGCACTTCGTACACTTATAGCACTTTATGTAGAAACTAATGATAAGAAATGGCTTGCTAAATGCGACTGGATCATAGACAGCTTCAAGAAATGGGAAGAAGAATATGGAGACTGGTTATCACCATACACAGATAATACAGCAATAAGAGTAGGCTTCATGATATCAGTTGCAGTTGGAAGTGTTATGAGATACTACAGAGTATTTCCAAGAGAGGATATAAAACAGATGTTAATACATGCGGTTGATGATCTTGTAGAGAACTGCTATATGGATAACGGACTGTTCTACTATAAGGAACTTCCTAGTCTTGCAAGAAATGGTAACAACACACTTCTGCTTGAGTCACTTGCGATAGCTTATGAGCTTACAGGAGATGCCTCATATTTGAAGTACGGACTTAAAACATTCAGAAAAACTATAAATGAAGCATCTGGTGGAGCAGTAGGTATAAAGACAATAACAGACGATGCAGTTATATGTAAGGGTGATTCAGGAAAAAGCTTTGCACAGAGCTTTATACCACTGACTACATTTTATAATGCTGTAAGTAAGAATGATATGAGCTTCTAATTGTTTCTGTTATAATTAATCGTACAATCTAGTACATTAATAGATTATATAAAATAAGAGAGCCTCTGTAATGGTAGTATTTATTAATTATACAGTAATTATTATCATTACAGGGGCTTTTGTATCAGGTCAAAGTTTAAATAGAGCTTATATTTCAAGCTTAAATTGAACTTATAAGTGACATTTGGGCATTGATATGTTAAACTGAAATAAATCTGTAGATTTTAAATAGCATGATGTATGAATATAGTAAGACATATAAAATATTCAAGATTAAACACGCACAGAAAAGAAGTTTAGTGATAAATGAGCGTAGAAAAGAGGATTAGTGTGAAAAATAAGATTTTTCACACGCAAGAATGGAGGATTATTATGAGAATAGGTATCAGAGCACATGATGTTGCATATGCACCACTTGATGAGCTTATCCCTAATATACATAAGCAGGGATTTCATTGTATGCATATAGCACTTTCGAAGTCTATAAAGGAGTTTAAGCCGGGAGTTGAGACTATGACACCTGGACTTGCTATGTATATTAAGGAGTTGTGTGCAGAGAATAAGGTTGATGTGGCAGTTCTTGGATGCTATCTTAATCTTTGCAATCCTAATCCTGAAAAGCATAAGGAGATAGTCGAGAAGTATAAAGCACATATAAGATTTGCAAGTATACTTGGATGTGGAGTTGTTGGAACAGAGACAGGTGCTGTCAATGAAGAGTACAAGTATGAACCAGCGAATCATTCAGATGAGGCACTTCAGTGTTTTATAGATAACCTAAGACCTATAGTTAAATATGCAGAACAGTTTGGCGTTATAGTAGCTATAGAGCCTGTATGGAAGCATATAGTCAACACAGTTGAGAGGGCAAGAAAGGTGCTTGATGCTATAGATTCTCCAAACCTTCAGATTATATTTGACCCTGTTAACCTTCTTTATACAGGAAACATTGATAAACAGGATGAGATTATAGAAAAGGCATTTGACTTGTTATTAAAGGATATAGCAGTAGTCCACTGCAAGGATTATGTAGTTGAGAATGATGAGCTTAAGTCAATAGCAGCAGGAACAGGTGGACTTAATTATCCACTATTGCTTAAGAAGATCAAGGAATATAAGCCATATGTTCATTGTACACTTGAGAATACTGTTCCGGAAAATGCAGTGGCAACAAGAGAATTTATGGAAAAGTTATACGCTGAGGTATAATTATAACCATTAACGAACGAACAGTCATGCGAAGCAGGACGAAAGAGCGCGATAGCGCGGGTTCGTGAGTATAGGAGCAGATAAAGAGTAAATTATAATATAATAAAACAGTCATATACAGGCTGTGCACCCGGATTATAGATACACGAGGGGAGAGATTATATGCCAGAGAGCAATATAGAATTAGCAGGAAACAAGAATATTAAGACAAGCGAAGTAGAAAAATCAGTGGATACGCCGGCAGATTTTACAAGCCCGGAGGAGCTTTATAATGACCTTATAGAAAAAGTTAAAATGTACCATCCATCATCTGACCTTTCAGATATAGAACGTGCATATAAGGTTGCAAAAAAGGCTCATGAAGGCCAGTTTAGAAAGTCAGGTGAGCCATATATTATACATCCACTTTGTGTTGCTATTATATTAGCAGAGCTTGAGCTTGATAAAGAGTCTATTATAGCTGGTCTTTTACATGATGTTGTTGAAGATACTGTTATGACAAGTGAAGATGTGGCAAAAGAATTCGGCGATGAGGTTGCACTTTTAGTAGATGGTGTTACAAAGCTTACACAGCTTAACTATCAGCATGACAAGATAGAAGTGCAGGCAGAAAATTTAAGAAAAATGTTTCTTGCTATGGCTAAGGATATAAGAGTTATCCTTATAAAGCTTGCCGACAGACTTCACAATATGCGTACAATGCAGTACCAGTCACCAGCAAAGCAGGTGGAAAAGTCCAGAGAGACTATGGATATATATGCTCCTATAGCACATAGGCTTGGTATATCTAAGATTAAGGTAGAATTAGATGATCTTTCCATGAAATATCTTATGCCTGATACTTACAATGACCTTGTAAAGCAGGTGGATATCAACAGACCGGGTAGAGAAGCATTTATAAAGAGCATAATCAAGGAAGTCGGTATGCATATAAGCAATGCCGGTATAGAAGCAGAGATAGATGGAAGAGTTAAGCATTTCTTCTCAATCTATCGAAAGATGGTTAACCAGAATAAGACACTTGATCAGATATATGATATATTTGCAGTGCGTATTAAGGTTGATACAGTTAAAGACTGTTATGCGGCTTTAGGTGTAATACATGAGATGTACAAGCCTATTCCAGGAAGATTCAAGGATTATATAGCTATGCCTAAGCCTAACATGTATCAGTCACTTCATACAACACTTATAGCATCCAATGGCCAGCCTTTTGAAGTACAGATAAGAACATATGAAATGCATAGAATAGCAGAATATGGTATTGCAGCTCACTGGAAGTATAAAGAAGGCAAAACAGGTGAGACAAACAAGAGTGAAGAGGCTAAGCTTAGCTGGTTAAGACAGATACTTGAATGGCAGAGAGATATGTCAGACAATAAAGAATTCTTATCATCTATTAAGAATGACCTTAATCTGTTTTCTGATTCGGTATACTGTTTCACACCTACAGGAGATGTAAAGACACTTCCGGCAGGTTCTAACCCTATAGACTTTGCTTACAGTATTCATAGTGCTGTAGGCAATAAGATGGTAGGTGCAAGAGTTAACGGAAAGCTTGTTAATATTGATTATGAGATAAAAAATGGTGACAGAATCGAGATTATAACTTCACAGAACTCAAAGGGACCAAGCCGTGACTGGTTATCTATGGTTAAGTCCACACAGGCACGTAACAAGATTAACCAGTGGTTTAAGCAGGAGCTTAAGGAAGACAATATAATAAAGGGTAAGGAGCTTATATCCAACTATTGTAAAGGAAAGGGCATAGTTCTTTCAGAGATAAATAAGCCTGAATTCGTAGAAAAGGCCTTAAGAAAATATGGCTATAAGGACTGGGATTCTATCATGGCTGCCGTTGGACATGGAGCTTTAAAAGAAGGACAGATAGTCAATAAGCTTAATGAAGAATACTTAAAGACAAAGAAGTCTGAGATTACAGACAAGCAGGCACTTGAACAGATAGCAGCAAGTGAAAGCAAAGAAAAGGAGAAGGACAATAAAAAGGGCAAGGGTGGAATCGTTGTTAAAGGAATCCACGATGTTGCTGTCAGATTCTCAAGATGCTGTAATCCTGTTCCAGGTGATGAAATAGTAGGCTTTGTTACAAGAGGAAGAGGTATCTCAATCCACAGAACAGACTGTATCAACATACTAAACTTCCCGGCAAGTGAGCGTGCAAGACTCATAGAAGCAGAGTGGGAACAGACAGAGAACAAAGATGAAAAATACAGTGCCGAGATTAACATATTTGCAGGTAACAGAAAAGGTCTTATTGTTGATATATCAAGATTGTTTACAGAAGCTAACATAGATGTAAGATTCATGAACAGCCGTGTAAACAAGAAGAATATTGCAACTATTAACTTAGGATTTGTGGTATCAGGTAAGGAAGAGCTTAACAGACTTATCGACAAGCTAAGAAAAATAGATGGCGTCACAGATATTGAGAGAGCTACGGGCTGATAAAGACAAGTATTGGCAGAAAAGGTATTATCTGAATTCAGATAATGCAGAAGCTTGTGCGCAGTGGATATAGCAATATAGAATGTAAATAACAAACATAATGTGTAAAATATAGCATATAAATGTTACAGTTTAGAGCCGTTGTCGGGATTATTCTTGATAACGGCTTTTTGATAGCATATAATGATATTACGATGATATATAGGTTCTCGTAAATTGCAAAGCAATGGGTTGGGCTATATGCATTAATTGGTGGCAAATATTAAAAATAATAATATAAAGAAAAGGGAAAGTTATGTATAAAATAGATTCAAGAATATTAGGAATGGTAGGCACTAACTGCTATCTGTTATGTAATATGGATATTAAAGAGTGTGTTCTTATAGATCCAGCAGACAGCCAGGATGAGATAAGCAGAATGATAGATGAATCAGGATGCAGCCTTAAGGGAATATTGTTAACACATGGACATTTTGACCATATTATGGCAGCAGATGCCGTAAGAGATAAATATGATGTTAAAGTATATGCATCATGTGATGAGAAGAATACACTTGAACAGCCACATATTAATCTTGGTGAAGCATATGGGCTTAAGCTTTCAGTAAAAGCAGATGTATGGCATAAAGATGGCGAAATACTTAAACTTGCAGGCTTTGATATAGAAGCACTTCATACTCCGGGACATACAGAAGGTGGAAGCTGTTATTATATAAGAGAAATAGGAGTGCTTTTTTCAGGAGATACTTTATTCTGTGGCTCAGTTGGAAGAACGGATTTTCCTGGAGGTAGCATGAGTGAAATAGTGCGTTCAATAAAAGAAAAAGTAATGGTACTTCCTGATGATACGAAGGTATATCCGGGACACGGAGAAGGCACAAGTGTTGGTTATGAAAGAGTGAATAATCCGTTTCTGGTGAATTAAAATTTTAATTTGGAATCGATTTATAAATTTTATATTTTATGTATATATAGACTAGACAGAATATTTAATATTGTGTGCAGGTGGTGTTTTTTTGGGAAGCTGTATATAGAGAGGAATAATGATGATATATATTAAAATAGACGATAATAGATTTTATGATGATGCCATAGTGCTGGTGCGTTCATTCTATCCAAGAACAGAGGTTACAGCATATAAAGAAAGCGATAATTCAAGAAATAATCTGAAAGATAATCATAAAGACAGTATAGAAGACGATTCAAAATATACATCAGTGGATATTATTGATACTATTATAGACATAAAGGTACCAGATGTTACAGGGCTTAACAAAAGTCAGATGCATGATAAGTTCAAGTCATATCTGTATGAGTATCTTAGTAAAAAGACCGGAAAGACACTTCCATGGGGATATCTTACTGGAGTGCGTCCAAGTAAGATAGCATATATGATGCTTGAAGATGGTGAAAGCGAAGAAACAATAAAAAGATATTTTATGGATAAGCATAAGGCAAGTGGGCAGAAGGCAGAGCTTGCACTTAAGGTAGCCAGAAAAGAAATGGATATACTAAACCGTATAGACTATAAAAATGGTTATAGTCTGTATATAGGAATTCCATTCTGCCCAAGTATATGCTTGTATTGTTCCTTTTCATCATATGCACTTGGAGCCTATAAAGATTACGTTGATAGTTATCTTGATGCACTTATTAAAGAAATGGAATTCGTATCAGGAGCCATGAAGGGGAGAAGACTTGATACAGTATACTTTGGTGGTGGTACACCAACAACGCTTAGTGCAGTGCAGCTTGACAGACTGATAACGGAGCTTAAAAGACTGTTTGATATAGATGGATGCCATGAATTCACAGTAGAAGCAGGTCGTCCAGATAGCATAACACTTGATAAGCTTAAGGTGCTTAAGAAACATAATGTTGGAAGAATCTCTATCAATCCACAGACGATGAATCAGAAAACGCTTGACCTGATAGGCAGGAAGCATACTGTAGAACAGATAAAGAATGTATACAATATGGCAAGAGAAGAAGGCTTTGATAATATTAATATGGATATAATACTTGGTCTTGTCGGTGAGGATGTTGACGAAGTAAAGCATACACTTAGCGAGATACAGGCTATGGATCCAGAAAGTCTTACAGTACATTCACTTGCCATAAAGAGAGCAGCCGCGCTTAATATATGGAGAGATAAGTACAAGCAGCTGTCAACAAAAAATACGGATGAGATCATAAGAATGACAGAGGAAACAGCAAAAAAGCTTGATATGGAACCATATTATATGTACAGGCAGAAGAATATGGCTGGAAACTTTGAAAATGTAGGATATTCAAAGGAAGGTAAGGAGTGTATATATAACATACTTATTATGGAAGAGAAACAGACTATAATAGCATGTGGAGCCGGAGCAAGCAGCAAGGTTGTTTTCCATAATGAGTCGGATGATAATCATTCAGTAAGGATTGAGAGAATAGAGAATGTCAAGGATGTAAGGAATTATATCAGCAGAATAGATGAGATGATTGAAAGAAAGCGGGAATTCTTTAAAGATAACCAGTTCTAGGAAGATATAAAATATAACAGTTGTGAGTTTGTCAGATAAAGTACATAAGTGGGGCGAAGCATTAAGAGACATGTTCTTAATGCTTACATCCCACTTATTGTTTAATATTTAAGCGGGCAAAAAACTACTACAGCTTTTTTTTAATAGCCTCTCTTTTATCAACATCAATATCAAGTATATCCATAGCTTCATCTGCTGATTTACCAAGCTTTGTCATGATATTTTTAATGGCATCGATAGCTGCGGTTATACGTCCTTCTTCAAGTCCAGCGGAACGTCCTTCCTCAAGTCCAGCAGCACGTCCTTCTTCAAGTCCAGCAGTGCGGGCTTCTTCACGGAGAATCTCCATAACGCCTTCTTCATCGTATTCAAATATACTCACATCAATCACCTCTTCTCTATGCTTTATAAAGAAATCTGATAGAATATCCTCTTTGATACATTCATCTACAGCTTCGATAACTGATGTCCTGACATCCAGACCGGATATATCCATTTTATTACGTACTTTGGTGACAAAAGTCATATAATCTCTGAGTGACTTGCAGCGGTTTAATATGTTATCCGTGAATAATCCGTTTATGGCTGGTCTGATATTATTATCAAAAAAGTTGTCATCAGTAGTGCTATGTATAATATCAGTTGCCTCTTCAGCAGGATTAAGATTAATAACCGTAACGATTAACTCAAGCTCTGGATGCTTTGTAGGATGTTCAAACATATCTGACAGCTTAAGAATTTTAATACGCTCTTTCATACGTTCTCTTCCATTATAGAATGTAATAAAATGTGGAGTTGGAATCTTAAGCATACTTCTTTTATGAAGCATATTATTAGGAAATATATTCCTGTATACTTCTGAGCCATAGTGTAAGAACCTTAATGGCATATTAAAATTAAGTGATGACTGCTGTTCAAACATATATAACTCATAGCTGAATACAAATGAGGCATCATTCTTATACTTCATATACACGCCACCTTTTAGCGTTGTTATGCTAAGATTATCAGTGTCTGTATGAGATGAGTTATTCAGGGCATTGTATAAATCCAGTAAATTCTTCTTATCTGAATATAATAGACAAAATACGTTATCACTATATCGTTTAGTTGTAGTAGAGGAGCTACTATCATTTTTAATAATTATATTGTTATCAGTTTTTTTGTTGTAATAATTATTATCTTTATCGTTAATTTTCATAAGCAAAATCTCCTTAAAACTTCATTTATTCAATAAGTAAAATTAACAACAGGCAATTCTGCTATGAAATCATATATATTTTAACATGTGGTCAAATATATAACAAGTGAGTTGTTACATCAGGTACATCATATGATAAAATGATCATAATATAGAATCATGCCTTGTTGTGTATATATGGGTAAAATCTGATAATAAAATGCTGTACTGAATCCAGTGTGATACATAAGAAATGCGTAATATAGAACTTTAATATAAGTATATAATACACATTCGAGACTTAATTAAGTATAGTTATACTATATAATGTGTGATTTAAAATGTCAATACATAATAAATAAAAAATATAAAAAATATATAGGATAAATATATAAACCTTAATGGACTTATAATAAAATAGAAAGTCTGAAATACATACAGAAGAATCGTTACCAAAAGAGCAAAATAAAGAGGAGAATGAGGAGAAAAACAGATACATAGAAGTGTATATCATATATATGAAAAGGCAAAATTCTGTCCGGCAGAAAAATGTGGAAAAGTGAATATGTAAGAGATGTGCTGGAAGAATATCACAGAAAGATATAAAGAGAATGCAGAATACTTAAGCACAAGATATACTAAGGCAGCAGATATATACTATAGATTGTATTATGTGTATTGTGATGAGGCTACGTGGCAGAGGGAGAGAGCGGAGAATGGGAGATGACTTAGTATCTTTTGAAAGTGATAGTATTTCTGGTAAAGAAATAAATGATTATAATTACATTATTAAAATTAAAATTGCCGCAAATGCAGACCGTTACTGCGTTTGCGGCTTTTATACAATTCTGCATTATTATGCAATAAATCTGTAAGTTCGGTTCTTGTATAGTTAGGTATATAGCCATATTCACAAACTTCCCTGACATTCATTCTGCGCAGAGTGTTTATGATTGCTTCGTATGTGTGGGTACTATCAAGCTTTTCAATTATTTCAGTATTTCTTTTTCCATCACGTTTAACATCATGTATTACATGATAAGTTTGATCAGAAGATTTACATTTCATAATTCTCATAAATCAAAACCTCCTACAAATAAAAACTATTTCAAAAGAAAAAATTAAAAATTTACAAAAAACAAGATCAATACTGGCCTTAGACGGTTTTGAGTGTCAAACTTTCGAATATAATTCCATTTTGCTTATAAAAAAATTTATAAAAATTAAAAATAAATACATAATACTTGAAATATCATTTATGATACAATATAATGATTTTTGTTTATTATCATGAATGATAATCACAACAGATTATTTCGTGTGAAGCGACAAGTAGTAAAAATGATATATGATATTAATTTTTAGAATATTTAATATTTTTATTATATGATTTGGTAATGTGAAAATATATCTAAATAAAAAGTTTAAGAAATAATTACTTGTTGTTATCATCACTAAATATTAGGGGGAATTAAGTTATAGGATTTGTGAGGAATATAAAAATGAGATGTGAAGATGTATATAGAGAACTATATCAAAAGGCACCTTTTGATATAGCATTTTGTCCGTATAGAGTTTGTCCATTAGGAGCTCATATAGATCATCAATATGGAAAAATAAATGGATTGGCAATTAATAAAGGTATACATATTGCATATCATCCAAAACAAAATGGTATTGTGGAAGTACAATCGTTGAATTTTTCCAAGAGAGCACAGTTTTTTGTGAATGCTGTTCCAGAAGAAAAACAGGGCGATTGGGCAGACTATTTAAGAGGGGCAACACTGATGTTGGGAGAAAAATATCAATTGAAGATTGGTATATCAGGTGTAATTGAAGGAGGTTTACCAATAGGAGGTTTGTCGTCTTCTGCATCCGTTATTATATGTTTTTTATCTGCCCTGTGTAAGGTTAATGATATTCATCTAAGTCCGTCGGAGATGATACATATAGCAAAAGATGCGGAAAATAAGTATGTTGGTGTATCGTGTGGAAAATTAGATCAAAGTTGTGAAGTATTAGCAAAGAAGAATCAATTATTATATCTTGATACTAAAGATGATACTTACGAATTAATTCCAACAAATAAAAAAATGAAACCATATAAAATTGCTATTTTCTTTTCAGGATTGGAAAGAACTCTTAAGAATTCAAAATATAATCTTCGCCAAGATGAGTGTAAGGCAGCGGCATATGCTCTTATGGGGTATGCAGGAATACAATATGATACTTTTGCAAATACAAGGTTAAGAGATGTTCCATATGAGATATTTAAAGCTTACAGAAATAGATTGCCAGAATTATGGTGCAAACGAGCGGAGCATTTTTATAGTGAATTTGATCGTGTAGAAAAAGGTACTGAATTATGGCGAAATGGTAATTTAGAAGAATATGGACAACTCGTTTTTGAGAGCGGAAAATCTTCAATATGTAATTATGAATGCGGTAGTGATGAATTAAAAAGATTATATGAAATTATGAATGATACGAGTGGTATATATGGTGGACGTTTTTCAGGTGCTGGTTTTAAAGGATGTTGCATGGCTTTAATAGATCCAGATAAAGCTGAGGATATAGAGGCTAAGGTGGCTTCAGAATATCTTAAATCTTTTCCAGGGCTTGAAGGAAAGTATTCTTTTTATTTATGTGAAAGTGCAGATGGAGTAGAAAGATAGAAGGGGGTATTTATATGAAGTGTTTAATATTAGCTGCGGGTTATGCAACACGTCTTTATCCACTTACAGAAAATTTTCCTAAGCCTCTTTTAAATATTGGGGGAAAAACAATTCTTGATTGGTTAGTTGATGATTTAATTAAAAATACAAATATAGATGAATTTATTGTGATTTCAAATCATAAGTTTGTAGAGGAATTTCAAAAGTGGAAAAAGGATAAATTCAAGATTAGACCATATGCTATTACAGTAATTGATGATGGAACAAGTACAAACGAAACACGTCTAGGAGCTGTCAATGATATTAAATTAGCAGTACAAAGATTGAATTTGACAGATGATTTGTTAGTTATGGCAGGAGATAATATATTAGATTTTAGTCTATATGAGTTTATTAAGTTTGGAAAAGATAAGAATAATTCATGTGTCATGTGCTATGAGGAAAATGAACTGAAAAAGCAAAAAAAGACAGCAATTATTACGATTAATGATAATAGTCTTATTACTTCATATGAAGAAAAGCCTGAAAAACCTAAAGGAAATTTAGCAGTACCTCCATTTTATTTTTTTATAGCATCTGATGTGAAATTAATTAATGAAGCATTAGATGAAGGGTGTGGATATGATGCTCCTGGAAGCTTCGCCGCTTGGCTAAGTAAGAAGATGCCTATGTATGCTTATATTATGCCGGGTAAAAGATACGATATTGGGGATATAGAAAGTTATAGATATGTTAAGACAATATTTGAAAATTAAAAGGTGAAATTTTTATATAAATGAAATAAGAGATATACATAAAGTTGAAGGTGATAATGATGAAAATTTTAATAACAGGTGCAAATGGATATTTAGGAACAGGAATAGTGAAAGAAGTCTTAGATAATGGAAATGATGTAATTGCTACTGATTTCGAATTGAAGTATGTAGATGAGCGCGCAGAAAAACGTCCATGTAATCTTTTTGATATTGAAAAACCATATGAATTTTTTGAAAAACCAGATTTATTATTACATTTGGCATGGAGAGATGGTTTTGTGCATTATTCGGATGCTCATATAGATGATTTACCAAAACATTATAAGTTTATAAAATCATTTGTTGAGAGTGGATGTAAACATATTGCGATAATGGGAAGTATGCACGAAGTAGGATTCTATGAGGGAAGCGTTAATGATAATACGCCTTGTCATCCAACTACTCCATATGGAATAGGAAAGAATGCATTAAGAGATTTATCAAATATGATATGCAAACAAAATAATGCTGTGTTTCAATGGCTAAGAGGATATTATATTGTTGGCAATTCAAAATATGGTTCATCTATTTTTTCAAAGATAACAGCCGCTGTAGAAGAAGGAAAAAAAGAGTTTCCATTCACACTTGGACAAAATCAATATGATTTTATTGATTATTCAGATTTTTGTAAGCAGGTTGCAGCAGCTGTTAATCAAAATCAGGAACAAGGAATTATTAATATATGCTCTGGCAGACCTGAAAAGTTAGCTGATAGAGTTGAAAGATTTATTAAAGAAAATAAATATAATATCAAATTACAATATGGAATGTTTCCTGATAGACCTTATGATTCGAAGGCTATTTGGGGGGATAATTCTAAAATTGAGAAAATAATGGGGAAGAAATAAGAAATGCAAAAAAAGTTGTTGTTAATAATGCCTCGATTTTTCAACTATCCTGATCTAATATCAGAAGAATTAAATAATATGGGATATCAGGTGGATTTTTTTGATGATCGGCCTAGCACAAATGCTTTTATTAAAGCTGCAATCAGAATAAATAAAAATCTTATTTATACATATATTAAGAAATATTTTGATGAAATTATGACAAAAATAAAAAATGAAAAATATAATGTTGTATTTTTGATTTCAGGTCAATCATTATCATTTAGTGAAAGTATGATTGAACAAATTAAGAAAAGTCAGCCATATGCAAAATTTGTATTATATCAATGGGATTCACAGACAAATTTTCCATATATTAAAAAAGTACAGAAATATTTTGATAAGTGTTATTCATTTGACAGGAGAGATGTTGAAGAAAATTCATCTCTTATGTTTTTACCGCTTTTTTATTCAAAAATATATGAAAATATAGGAAAAGAAAAAAATAAAGAATATAAATACGATTTTTGCTTTGTAGGAACAGCCCATCCTAAAAAATATAAATTTATTAAAATGATGTCAGAGCAATTAAAAGTAGTCTATCCTAATCAATTTATTTACTTTTTTTTCCCATCACCTATGGTGTTTTTTTATCGGAAAATAAAAAATAAAGAGTTAAAAGATGCAAAATATAATGATTTTCATTATATTCCATTAAATGAGAATGAAATGAATAATGTATATGAAAAATCCAGATGTGTTTTGGATTCAGCTCAAGATGGACAACTTGGATTAACAATAAGAGTACTTGAGGCTATAGGTGCAAAAAAGAAAATTATAACAACAAATCAAGATGTAATTAACTATGATTTTTATTACCCAGAGAATATATATGTATATAATGGAAAGATGGATTTAGATAATGTTTTTTTTAAAGAAGGATATAAGGAATTAGATAAAGAAACATACGAGAAGTATTCTTTGAGGAATTGGCTTAAAAAGATAGTGGAGGAATAACATGCATCCAGCTAAATATTTATGGGCACTTAGAGCTCTTGTATATAAACCTTTTTTTAAATACATAGGTAATATGTCATATATTGGTAAGCCTTGTTTTATTGAGGGATGTAAAAGAATCAGCATAGGTAATAAAACTAGAATTTTTCCAGGAGTGAGAATGGAGGCTATTGGAACAGGGGAGATTTTAATAGGAGATAATTGTGCTATTGAACAGAATGTTCATATTACTTCAATGGGTTCAAAACTTGTAATTGCTGATAATGTCACAATATTAGCTAATACTTTTATTACTAACTTAGATCACGAATATCGGGATGTTACAAAGAGTGTGATGGATCAAGGACATATTTTAAATATAACTACAATTGGTGAAGGATGTTTTTTAGGATATGGTGTTTCTATACAGGCAGGAACTATATTAGGTAAGCATTGTGTAGTAGGTACAGGAACAGTTCTTAGGGGGCACTATCCAGATTATTCTGTAATAGTTGGGGTGCCAGGTAAAGTTATAAAACAATATGATACAGAGAACAATGAATGGAGGAAATGCTAATGGCAAGTATTACTGCTATTATTTTGACGAGAAATGAAAAAGATTTTATTGAGGATTGTATCCGATCAATTCAGAAAATAACTGAAAGAATAGTTGTTGTTGATAGTTTTAGTGAAGATAATACAGTTGAGTTGGCTAAAAATATGGGAGCTGAGGTTTATCAGCATGAATTTTTTAATTATTCAAAACAGTATAAATATGCTGTAGAAATAGCTAATGTTAAAACTAAATGGATTTTAAGAATTGATGCTGATGAAAGATTGACATCAGAGTCAGCGGTAGAGTTGGAACAACTGTGTAATGATAATGAAAATACAAATGTAACTGGTATTGTTTTACGATTTTATAATATGTTTTTAGCTAAACCAATGTATCACGGAGGAATGTATCCATGGAAAAAGCTTAGTGTTTATAAAACAGGTGTTGGTGATATCGAGGATAGAAATATGGATGAACATATTATATTATCTTCTGGTACTGTAATAGAAACAAAAAAGGATTCAAAACATTTAGCGTTTAGAGGACTTACTTTTTTCACAAACAAATGTAATTGGTATAGTACAAGGGAAGCAATGGATTATTTTGAACAAAAGAAAGTTTCTAAAAAAAACGCATGTTTTAAGACAAGAATAAAAATGAATATTTATTATAAATTACCTTTGGGTATGAGATCATGGTTGTATTATGCATATCGTTATTATATTCGTTTGGGATTTTTAGATGGTAAAGAAGGAAAAATATTTTGCTTTTTAACAGCATATTGGTATCGTTTTTTGGTTGATGCAAAGATATATGAACATGAAAAACTAGGAGAAGAATTTAAACCAACGGGTGCTTTAAAGTAAAACTATTTTAGATTTATATAGGAGATAACTAAGAGTGTATATTACAGATGAAGCTGTTATGCGGCAATATGTTATAGAGATGGAATTGATAAAAAAGATGAATAAGGAGTACATGGAGATTAAAGATAGTACAGAGTATAACATAGGAAGAGAATGTAGTATCTTAAAAAAATGTCTTAAAAAAGGAAATTTCAGACAATTAGTGAACATGGTACGAAAAAAATTAAAAGTTAGTAAGTCGTTATGTTCATATGAAAAAGTCGAAATTGAAAAAAGTTTCGTTAAAGAAAATTATTTTTCATCTGAAAGGATTGCAATATATACATGCATAACAGGTGGATATGATTCTGTTATAGAGCCACTATTTATTCCAGATAATTGTGATTATTATTTGGTGACAGATAGAGAAAAAAAATTGCCAGCAAATTCTGCGTGGAAACAAATAGTAATAGATAGAAGTCTGCCACAATTACAGAATTTAGATAATGCTGGATTAAATCGTTATTATAAAATGCATCCTGATGTATTGTTTGAAGATTACAATTATTCAATTTATATAGATGGAAATATTAAAGTCATAGGTGATTTAACAGCTTATATTAATTTAATATCTAAAGCGGGTATAGCTGTTCATAGGCATGGAAAAAGAGATTGTGTTTATGAAGAAGCAAAAACTATAGTTGCATTAGGAAAAGCTAAACGAAGTTCTATTGAAAATCATATGCAAAAATTGAAACAAATGAATTTCCCAAAACATTATGGGTTATTGGAATGTAATATTATTGCACGTCAACATAATTTGGAAATGTGTAAATCAATTATGAATATTTGGTGGAATGATTATATTACATTATCAAAGAGGGATCAGATGTCTCTTCCATCAGTATTATATAGACTTCATATGAATGTTGAAGATATTGCAACATTAGGTACAGGCGTTGAAAATGATTATTTGGTACGAGTAGAAAGTCACAGGTGAATAATAGATGAAAAAAGTGAATGTAATATTGTGCACATATAATGGTGAGAAATATATTGAAAAACAGTTAAATAGTATTTTGAATCAAACATATCAAAATATAGATATTTATATTTATGATGATGGTTCTAAAGATAATACGGTTAATATAGTAGAAAATATGAAGATACATAATAAAACAGATAAAAATATTGTGATAATGAAAGGAACAGAAAATCGAGGTTATCCAGAATGTTTTATTAAGACACTTCTTGATGCAGATAAGGCTGATTATTATGCTTTTTCAGACCAAGATGATATTTGGAATTATGACAAAATTGAACGTGGAGTTGAAGCCTTAAATAGGTGTGATATTGTAAATGAACGACCAGTTCTTTACTATTCATCTGTTGATTATTATGATGAGCAAATGACTTTTAAAAGACATTCAAGATTTGCAACAACATTAAGAAAAAAAACAGGTGATTTAGGACTAGTCGAATTTCTTTTTGGCGGAGAACCATTGGGAATGACTTTTGTATTTAACAACCATGTGAGAGATGCTTTAAAGAAAACACACGATATGGATTATAAAGAATTTAAAGATGGATTTATTAAAATATATTGTGCGGCTGCTGGAAAAGTTATATATGATGATAAACCATCAGCACAGTATATTCGTCACACAACGGCAACAACAGCCAATAGTAATCCAGATTCAATGATAAAAAGGTATTTTGCAATGTTCAATGAAATGTTTTTGGAAAAAGATACATATGAGTATTTTAGAACAATAGTTATGACATTACTTACATTTTTTTCAGAAGAGATATCAAAAGAAAATAAGAAAATATTACAATTATTTACTAAACCAAATACTTTGGATAAAAGAATAAGAAAAATTTTTTTTAAAAAAAGATTTAGAAATAAATTAACAGATGAAATTGGATATCGTCTTCTATTCTTGATTGGTCGTGTGTAATAGATGATTTAATTATAATAAGGAAAAAATATGAAACGAACACAACAAGCGTTAAGAAATATCTTATGGGGATTAATTGAAAAGACAATTACGATATTATGTCCATTTGTTATTAGGACAATTATAATATATAAACTAGGAAATGAATATTTAGGTCTTAGTTCACTTTTTAGTTCGATACTTCAGGTTTTAAGCTTAGCTGAACTTGGTTTTGGTGATGCAATCATATTTGGAATGTATAAACCGATATCCGAACATGATAATAAGAAAGTAGGTACATATCTTAATACATTTAGAAAAATATATCAATTACTTGGTGTTGTAATTTTGACTATAGGATTGCTTGTATTGCCGTTTGTAAAAAGTTTAATAAATGGTTCATATCCAGATGATATAAATATTTATATTTTGTATATTATATATCTTCTTAATACAGTGATTAGTTATTTTTTATTTGCATATAAAGAATCTCTAATAAAGGCAAATCAAAGAAATGATATTAATAGTAAGATATATATATTATGTAATTTGGTAATGTATATATTGCAAATTGTTGTATTATTACTTTTTAAAAATTATTATTTTTATGCAGTACTGTTACTATTATGTACTGTTGCTATTAATATATTACGTTCTAAAGTTGTTGACAGGGAATATCCAGATATCAAATGTGAAGGGACACTTAAACAAGAAGAAGTTCGTAATCTAGGTCAGCGTGTGGTTGGATTAACGATTAATAAAATATCGCAGGTGTTCAGGAATTCATTTGATAGTATTATTATATCAGCATTTATTGGACTTGTGTGTCTTGCACAGTATCAAAATTATTATTATATAGTTAGTGCATTAACTATAGTTATGAATGTAATTATGACTGCTGTAGGTGCAGGAATTGGAAATGGAATTGCTTCAGAATCAATACAAAAAAATTATGCGAATTATAAGGAACTTTTATTTGAATATAGCAGCATTGCTACAGTTTTTACAGCGTGTATGTTGTGTTTAATGCAGGATTTTATAACGCTATGGGTTGGGGAAGATAATCTCTTACAATTTAGTAGCGTAATATTTTGTTCAATTTATTTTTTTTCAATGAGATTAGGGGATGTAACAGCTATATATCGTCAATCGGCAGGACTATGGTGGGAGGATCGTCAGAGGCCAATTATTGAAGCTGTCACCAATCTTGCGTTGAATATTATATTGGTAAAATATTTAGGAGTTAATGGGGTAATTATTTCTACAATTATAAGTATAGTTGTTATTAATATACCATGGGCTACTCATATATTGTTTAAATATTATTTTAAAATTAATGCAAAGCAGGTTTTTATGGAAATGCTTAAATATTCTTTAAAGGCAGTATTATGCTGCTTTGTAACTTATTTTGTATGTAATAATATTAATGTAGGTTCTCTGTTTGGAACTATTATTCTTAAAGGATTATTAGCATGTTTGATATCGTTAGTAATTATTATAGTTTGTAATATTAAAAATCCAGAAGTAGGAACATTTCTCAACAGAGTCAAAATAATGGTGAGAAGGTGAGATAATGAAAACTAGTACAACAATTCAAATAAAAAAATTGAATCCAATAGAATGGGCCTTTTTATTGATGGTTATAGGTATGGGGATTGCTCCTAATACAGTTATAGGATATATCTTATGCACATATTTTATTGCATATGTTTTTTTGACTAAAAAAAACAAATTAAAAATATCCTTTTATTTTGTGATTGAATTAATGCTGATTATATATTTAATATTTCAATTTTTTATAGGAGTGAGATATGAACAAGCGCAGTTTACCGGTATTCGAACGCTTTTAATTTCTTTTATTTTCAATTTTGCATTATATCAGTTTCTTGTATGTCAAGGAGTTTCAAGAGCTTCTGATCTGTATGCTACTGGAAATATTATAAGTGATTTTATTTTGTTATTATTTTATTTTGGAACAATTTTTCATTCAGGTGGATTATCGGCTATTGAATTAAAAGGTTTTTCAGTTTTAAAGATAGGCGGGGTTGCTTCTGTAAATATTGGATGGATTAATGTTATTTCTATTGTTTTGTTGTGGCCTAATTATTTAAAAAGTAAGGATAAAAACACTCTTATAAAAATAGGAATTTTATTAACTTTTGCAATTTTAACGGGCCGTAGAAAGATATTTTTATTATTATTTGTCTCATTAATTATTGGAACATATTTATTTTATTCATCGAAAGGAATAAAGCAAGCTTTCAAAGGAATTATAATGGGAATTATCGGAGTTTGTATCATATGGTTTATGATTATGAAAATTCCTGTATTATATGAATTTTTAGGAAGAAGACTACAAAATGCATTTATGGTGATTTTTGAAAATTATAATGGAATGGATAGTTCTATCAATATGAGAAATCAGTTAACTGTTAAGGCGATAAATGCATGGAAAAATAATATTGTATTTGGTCAAGGATATAATGCATTTTCAAAGATTTATAACAATGGTGGATATTATAGTCATAATAATTATCTGGAACTTTTAGTTAGTTTTGGTGTTTTAGGAACAGGAATATATTATATGAAATATATATATCTACTAATAAAAATATGGATATCTCAGTTACAGAAAAAAATGCCACAGTGGTATAGCATTTATTACATAGCTAATATGATAGCATTTTGCGTTTTAGAGATGTATCAGATTACTTATATGTATAGAAGTTTAACAGTTTTTCTTATTTTTTGTTTATATGTAGCTAGTAATAAAAATGATGGAGGCTATAGTGAGTTTTAGAGAAAAAAATCTTCAAATTGAAGGATTAAGGGGTATTGCAATAATGCTAGTTGTTATTTATCACTTAATTGATCGTTTTCAGCAGATATATCTCAATTATGAAATAATGATAATGAATTTTTGGGGCAGTTTTGGCGTAACAATTTTTCTTATTATATCTGGGTGTTTTGCAGTTAATATAGATTCAAAAGCAATAACGCTAAATGAGGCTTGGTACGCCTTAAAAAAGTTTTTCTTAAGATTATGGCCTGCATATGCAATATGCATTTGTTTAACATTTATATTAACACATATAGCGGAGCTTCCATTAAGAACATATAATTTAAAAGAATTACTTCTTAATTTACTTGTTATTAATCATGTAATAAATGTTCCTTATATTGATGGAGCACATTGGTATCTTACAGTTTTAATATCAATGTTTTTAGTTGTACTTGTTCTTAAAATTTTTGGAATACAATCTTGTCCTTTTGTTTATTGCGTATGGATTGCAATAGCATCTATCATAGGTTGTTTTTATAATAATTCATTTCTATTTGGTGGTTGTTTTACTGCTTGTTATTGTGTAGGAATTGCAATTAGAGCACTTTTAAATGTAGATAAAAAAAGTAAATTTAGTTGGTATTTAGTTTTAATTGAGGCATTTTTAGCAACTTTAATGACTCGGGGTATGATATGTACAGTTGAGATGATATTTGGAGGGCTTATGGTTCTTTTATGTCTTTATGACAAGTTGAATTTTTTAAATAATGTAATTTGCATATGGATAGGTAAAATATCATATTCTTTATACCTGATTCATCAAAATGTAGGTTTTTGGATTGAATATCAGTTGATGAAAAAAATGAATGCATATCATTTATTTTTTGCGTTGATTGCTATAGTTGTTGTAGTGTTACTTGCAGTTATTATTTTTTATTTAATAGAAAGACCAGCACGAAGTATTATAAAAAAATAAAAGGAGAAAGTAATGAAGTCATTAATAAAGTTAATAAAAATATATATTCTTAGAGTTTTATTGTATGTATTGAATTGTTTACCAATGAAAAAAAATAGAGTTGTTTTTAGTTCTTATAGAGGAACTCAATATGCATGTAATCCGAGATATATTTCAGAATATTTAGTGAAAGAACATCCAGGAGAATATGAGATAATATGGGCTTTTCAAAAACCAGAGAAATATGATTTCTTGAAAAAAGATGGAATAAAAATTGTTGGCTATAATTCATTAAAACGTTTTTATTATGAGGCCACTTCTAAATTCAGCATAAATAATATAGGTTCATTTTCTTATCTTCCAAGAAGAAAAGGGCAGGAACATATTAATACGTGGCATAGTGGATTTGATATGACAGGATGTGCTTTAACAGAACCTAGAAATGATAAGATTATGTGTAAAACATTAAAAATGAGTTCGAAGGAAACAACCTTATTTTTGTCACCAAATCAGTGGTTTTCAGACTTTGCCTTACAGAAAGAGTTTGATTATTATGGTGAAGTGTTAAATTATGGTTTACCTAGGAGTGATGATCTTGTTAACGAAAATCACATAAAACTAGAAAAAAAGATGCGTGATTATTTGGGAGTTAATGATGATACAGTTATTTTTATGTATGGTCCTACATGGAGGTATGGTGGAATAAAAGATAATCCACATGTAGATCTTCTTCAAGTTTGTGAGATTCTTGAAAAAAAATATGGAGATAATTATCTGGTAATTAAAAGGTCACATCATTTAGCAAAAGAAAAAGTACCGGATAGTAAACATATTAAAGATTTGACAGATTATCCAAATGTTGAGGAAATTATGCCAGCTGTAAATATTTTTGTAAGCGATTATTCATCTTTAATTTGGGATGCATCGCTTATTCATTCTTATGTAATTCTTTTTACACCAGATGTAGAAAGGTATTCGATAGAAAGAACTATGTATAAACCTATTTATGAGTGGGGGTATCCGGTAGCTTTAACACAAGAGGAGTTGAATAATAGATTGATGGAGGTTGATTTGGATAAAGGAAAAATTCAAGCAGATAATTTCCTTAAAAAATATGGTAATTATGAAACAGGACGAGCATCAGAGTATTTCTATAAATGGATGCAATCTAAAATGTCATAATAAAAAGATTAATGCATTATTTGCGAGTATATTAGTTATATATACTAATAAAAAGCTAGATTACGTCTAGCTTTTTTATTTAATAAAATGTTCACGATAATTCAAAGAGGAGAAAAGATGAACAGACAAGAGTACGATATTTTGCAAAATATATATTTAAATCAATTTGAGAATCAGAGAATATTAGCTAAACAATCTGGACATTCGCTTGGAATAGTGAACCGTTCGTTAAAAAGTTTGACTATTCAAGGCTATATTGATGAACAAATACAACCAACAAATAAAACAATACGTGAATTAAGGGAAAAATCACCAAAGAATGCAATCATATTAGCAGCAGGTTTTGGAATGAGAATGGTGCCGATTAATACCCAGTATCCCAAAGCACTTATAGAGGTGGATGGCCAGCCTATCATAGAAAGGATTATTAATCAGCTTAATAGTATTGGAGTAGAAGATATCTATATAGTTGTAGGCTATATGAAAGAACAGTTTGAATATCTTATTGACGAGTATAAGGTGAAATTAATAGTAAATGAAAAGTATGCAGAGAAAAATAATTTACATTCATTAAGTCTTGCAGCTGATTATTTATCTAATACATATATTATTCCGTGTGATATATGGTGTGATAAGAATCCATTTCATAGGTATGAGTTATATTCATGGTATATGGTAAGTGACCTTGTTACAGATGAGAGTAATGTCAGGGTAAATAGAAAAGCCGAGTTAGTCAAAAATAATGCAGGTGGCAATCAGATGGTAGGAATAACTTATCTGGTTGAAGAAGACAGCAGGATAATTAAAGAACGATTAATAGAATATGATAATCAAAAAAAATATGATAATTCATTCTGGGAGGAAACGCTTTATAGTGGAGAAAAAATGATTGTCCAGGCAAATGTTGTACATTCAGATGAAGTTGTTGAAATTAATACATATGAGCAGTTAAGAGAACTTGATGATGAATCTGCACATCTTAACAGTGATGCAATAGCTATAATAGCAAATGTGCTTAGGGTTAATGAAAAAGAAATAACTGATATCCAGGTATTAAAAAAAGGAATGACGAACAGATCATTTTCATTTGTATGCAGAAATAAAAAATATATTATGAGAATTCCGGGTGAAGGAACAGACCAGTTAATAAACAGGGAGCATGAAGCAGAGGTATATCATACACTTGAAGGAAAAGGCATATGTGATGATCCTATATACATAAATTCAAAGAATGGATATAAGATTACAAAATATCTGGAGGGAGTAAGAACATGTGACTGTATGAATCAGGATGACCTGATAGTATGTATGAAAAAATTAAAAGAATTCCATGATATGGATTTAAAAGTTAACCATACATTTAATATTTTTGAACAAATTCAGTATTATGAAGAATTATGGGATGGGACCCCTTCTATTTACAGAGATTATAAAAAAACAAAAGATAATGTATTGTCTTTAAAATCATATATTGAGGAGCATAGGAACAGATGGTGTTTAACACATATAGATGCTGTGCCTGATAATTTTTTATTTTATGATGATGGTATGCAGCTGACAGACTGGGAATATTCAGGTATGCAGGATCCTCATGTGGATATTGCCATGTTTTGCATATATTCTTTGTATGATCGCAGGCAGATTGATAACCTGATAGATATATATTTTGAGGGAAAATGTGGCAGGGATACGAGAATAAAAATATATTGTTATATTGCAGTCTGTGGTTTGTTATGGAGTAACTGGTGTGAATATAAGAGAAAACTGGGCGTAGAGTTTGGTGAATATTCGCTGTGTCAATATAGATATGCAAAAGAATATTACAAAATAGTTAAGGAGGAATTATTTTATGAAAGTTGATAATGCGATTATTATGGCTGCTGGAACATCAAGCAGATTTGCTCCATTATCATATGAACTGCCAAAAGCACTTATAAAGATAAGAGGGGAAATTCTTATAGAGAGACAGATAAGGCAGATATTAGAAGCAGGGATAAAAGAAATTATAGTTGTTACCGGATACAAAGCGGAGCGGTTTGAATATCTTAAAGATAAATATGGAGTTAAGCTGGTTCATAATCCACATTATCTAACAAGAAATAATAATTCTTCAATATATGTTGTGAAGGACTATTTAAAAAACAGCTATATATGTTCATCAGATAATTATTTTATAGAAAATCCATTTGAAAATGATGTGACAGAAAGTTACTATGCTTCTGTATATGTATCAGGTAATACAGATGAATGGTGTATTTATGAAGAAGACGGATGGATAAAAAAAGTTGTTGTAGGAGGAACAGATTCCTGGATAATGCTTGGACATGTTTTCTGGACAGAAAAATTCAGTGAAAGATTTATCAGTATTTTAGAGCAGGAATATGATAAAGAAGAAACAAAGGATAAACTATGGGAGTCTATATACATTGAACATATAGATGAGCTTCCAATGAAAATAAGAAAATATAAATCAGATTTTATTTTTGAATTTGACACATTAGATGAATTGAGATTGTTTGATAGTACATATGTATATAATACACATTCGGAAATTATAAAAAATATTTCTGATAAATTAGGCGTTGGAGAGGATAAGATAACTGATATAAAAGCTTTTAAGGATGGCAGTAATGCAGCAGCAGGTTTTACATTCAATGCAGGTGGAAAATATAGATATTATTATAATGCACATAAGATGGAGGAGATAGATGATGTTAAATAAAAAGAAAGTAGACTGGCTTATAACATTAATGCCAATGATTATCATAATAGGAATCAGTCTGTTATTTTTTGCTTTACCAGAACAGTCAAATGATATTCTTGGAAATATAAGATTTTTCTTTGGGGATACACTTGGTACATATTATATTATAATAGGTCTTGGTGTTTTTGGTGTTTCAATTTATTTATGCGCATCAAAATATGGAAGTATAGTATTAGGAGAGCCTGATGAGAAACCAAAGTATTCTTTTTTTGCATGGGGCTCAATGATGTTTACATGTGGACTTGCAGCGGATATATTATTTTATTCTTTTTCAGAATGGGTTATGTATGCAACTAACCCACATATTGAGGAATTAGGTTCAATACAGGAGTGGGCAGGGGTATTCCCATTGTTTCACTGGAGTTTCATACCATGGGGATTTTATCTTGTCCTGGCAGTGTCATTTGGATTTATGTTACATGTAAGAAAAAGAAACAGGCAGCGTTTTTCTGAAGCATGCAGACCTGTATTGGGAAAACATACAGATGGAGTAATAGGAAGATTAATAGATTTGTTAGCAGTATTTGCGTTACTTGCAGGAACAGCAACAACATTTTCAGTAGCAACTCCATTAATGGCTACAATTATAGAAACGCTTTTTCATATTACAATAAGCAGAACAGCAATAACAATATTTATTATACTCATAACCTGTGTAGTATATACATATTCGTTATTACATGGATTTAAGGGGATAAGTATTCTTGCTAAAGTATGTATATATATGTTTTTCGGGTTAATGTTATTTGTATTATTAGCAGGCGGACATGGAAGATATATAATTGAAACCGGAATAGAATCATTAGGGAAAATGGTTCAGAATTTTATTGGATTATCCACGTATACAGATCCATTAAGAAGTACTAATTTTGCGCAGGACTGGACTATATATTACTGGGCATACTGGATGGTATGGTGTGTGGCTGCCCCATTTTTTATAGGAAATATATCAAGGGGAAGAACGGTAAAACAGACAATTCTTGGCGGATATATATTTGGCGTTGGTTCAACGATAACAAGTTTTATAGTATTTGGTAACTATGGATTAGGATTGCAGACATCAGGTCTTAAGGACTTTATTTCACAGTATAATGCCGATGGTGATTTGTATTCAATGATTATTAATATAATCCAGACATTACCATGGGCAAAGATAGTACTTGTGTGGGTACTTGTAACAATGATAGCTTTTTATGCAACATCATTTGATTCAATAGCATATACAGTATCGTGTTACAGTTATAAAAAGCTTGAAGAAAATGAACAGCCACATAAGCTGATACAGTTATTATGGTGTATTCTGCTTATAGTACTGCCGATTGCCCTTGTATTCTCTGACAGCTCTATGAGTAATATACAGTCAGTAAGTATAATAGCGGCATTTCCATTAGGTATAATTATGATTTTAATAATCTGGAGTTTTTTGAAAGATGCAAATAACTATTTAGATGAAAATCATTAGTAATAGCATGTTAATCCCGAATTATTCACGAAGCAGTATCTAAATTAAAAACTGCATCTTGAACCTTTAAATTTGATCCATGAAGCTTGACCTAATCTCTTTTGACCGAAAAAAGGGCATAAAATCCTTATAGCAAGGTTTTGAGCGATTATCCAGCTGTCAAGGTTCGTTAATAGTTGATATTCCAGCTGCACCTGTAGCCTGCTGATATTATATAGAGTCTCGTAGAACTCATCCTTATAAGGGCAGCTGCTACACAGCTTGAATGTTATATATCGTGCTGAATATATTGCTTTTGCAGCAATCTTCAGCAGATTTAAACGGACGGTATCAATGCGTTGTTTACGCATATTTGCTGATAACACCAATCGTCTAAACCAATTAAATATGTTATAAGCAAGTATATGTATTTGAAGTCTGTTGGCATTCACTATTCTTGTATGACTACTCACTGAAGCAAAGTCAAAACCTGATTTGCTTTCTTTGATGAAGTTCTCCATCAGACCTCTTTTGCAATAAAACCTTATGAGATATTCCGGCGATGAGTCCATGTTTGTGACAATAAATGTATACATGTAAGTCATCTGATTTTCAGGTTTCTCCACCTTACAGACAACACGTCTTTCATAAGGCCAAGATGCTGCCTGATACATGAATTCGCCATAAACTACAGCATAATCAACTTTATTTTCTCTTGTGATATCATCAAGTTCATCAATCAGATATGCAGCTTTTCCACGGAGATTGTTATTCTCCTTAAGCCTGATGACGTAACGAGTTCCATTTTCTTCACATTGCCGGTAAAGTTCTGGTGTAGCGAACCGCTGTCACCACGAAGAAGTAGATTGATGGATGAATAATCTGCTAGATAATAAATCCAGTATGACAGACTCAGGCATCTGAATGCTGTAGATTTTCTTTCTAAGGATTCTGCTTATCGAAAGAAACTGATTTAAGGAATCTTTATTCAGACGATTATGAAATCTTGAAATGGTTGGCTGTGATGTCAAAGCCTATTTGTCGAGCACTGCTTTAAACACAGGATGATTGGTCTTATATGAGTGACTGAAAAGTTTATCAATGCCAAGTTTGCTAACGAATTCTTTGATAAGAAGTAAGCCTGCATCGGAGGATAAATCACCTCCATCAAAATTTATTTTAATCTGTCTATTGATTTATAGTGATAAGTTGTTTACTTTACTCATAAAGGACTCCTTTGTTGGTATTTTTTTGATTTGTCACCTTAATTTTACCACAAATGGATGCTTTTTTTCATTCACTTAATAAGTGAAAAGCAATATTCAGTTAAAATACAGAGACTATGTGGCTTTTAACCACTTTCACGGCATTGCTGTGAATAATTTAGGAATAATATTAGTTAAGGTTCATTTGAAAGAGAAGAAAAATGCGTAAGATTGGGAGACTGATATGAAATGCATAATACTAGCCGGTGGCATAGGCAACACTCTATGGCCACTTTCAAGAAAAAATTATCCTAAGCAGTTCCTTAACATATGTGAAGGGTGTTCTTTATTGCAGGATACTATAGTTCGTAATCTGCCGTTTGCGGATGAATTTATAATAGTAACGAATGAGAGCTACAAGGAGATTATGGAGTCTCAGCTTAAGGCTTTCCAGGGATTGCGATACAGAATTATATATGAAAGCAGGAATTGCGGCACATTTGCAGCAGTTTCGCTGGCTTCAGCATTTTTAAATGCATCAGATATTATGATGGTTACAGTGTCAGATCTTATAATAGAAGATGGAAGCTACAAGGATTCTGTTATTAAAGCTAAAGAAATAGCTAAGAATGGTGCAATAGCTAATATTGTCCGTGATTTAAGTGTTGATGATGTTTATGATCATGCAGGAATATATATATGTATGGTTGGTACATTTAACCACTCATTACAGAAGATATTTCCTGATGTATGTCAGCTTAAGAAAAAGGCAAGACGCAGACTTAAAACAGTCAGACGTAATATAGTTGTTCCAGAGAATATTATGGAACAGTTTCCGCATTTTCGCATGCAGGCAGAGCTTTTCGCAAGGATGGATAACGTTGTGCCTGTAGAAGCACATTTTAATTATAAAGATGTGGATGATGTGTATGATGTTTCTGAACTTGGGACAGCTGTCTATGAAAAGAATATAATAAGTAACAATTGCGAAGATGTTTTATTGATTAATACTGCATCCAAACACCTGGTTGTAGCAAATAGTATAAATGATATTGCAGTAGTTAATACGGATGATGCAACTTATATATCTGACAGGGAACATATTGATGATATCAAGGCGATTGCCAAAGAACATATAGAAGAATATAAGCCATATTTTGAAAGCTCCAAGGTGATGTTTAGACAATGGGGAATGCATGAAATCCTTTCATCAACTGAGCATTATAAGGTAAAAAAGGTTACCATATATCCTAAGATGAGTATGAAGCTTCATAAACATGAACATAGATTAGAGAGCTGGACTATAGTAGAGGGTACTGCAACTATCCAGATTGGAAATGAAGTTAAAGAATATACTAAGAATGATACTGTAAGTGTACCTATAGGAGTTCCACACAGAGTAAGCAATCTTACAGATTCTAATGTCATCATTATTGAAACTGGTATTGGTGAAATTATGAGTGAAGCAGAGTTTGAAAAAAAGAAGGATACAGACTTTGTAAATATTGATGAAGATAGTTCTTTAGTGAGTATTCCGGATATTATGAAACTTGAGCCTGCATTTAAGGATAATCTGTGGGGAGGTACTAAGCTTCGTACAGTATTTGGTAAGAAATGTGATTATGATGTTATAGGTGAAAGCTGGGAATTATCAGCACATCCAGATGGACAGTCTGTTATAGCATCAGGAATATTTACCGGAATGTATTTTGGAGAATTTATTGAAAAATACGGACATGATGTTGTTGGCTGGAAGAGTAGTTCGCTTGACAGATTTCCTGTGCTTATTAAGTTTATTGATGCTAAGAAGGATTTATCGATTCAGATTCACCCGGATGATGATTATGCTCTTGAGATTGAGAATGAATTCGGTAAAAATGAGATGTGGTATGTAGTTGACTGTGAGCCAGGGGCTTTCCTTTACTGTGGACTTAAAAAGGATTCAAGCAAGGAAGAAATCAGAGAACGCATAGAAAATAATACGATAACTGATATTCTTAATAAGATTGAAGTTCATAAAGGTGACTGTGTTATGGTCAAAGCAGGAACTATTCATGCTATTGGAGCTGGTATTCTTATATGTGAGATTCAGCAGAATTCTAATTGCACCTATAGAATGTATGATTATGACCGGAAAGATAAGTTTGGTAATAAGAGAGAACTTCATATAGATAAAGCTATTGATGTGGTTGATGTAAAGAAGTACAAGCCGTTTATAAGCGATAATAAGGATGTTCCAGAAGGAGCAGAAGTTCTTGTCAGCTGTAAGTATTTTGAATGTTATAAGTATGTTCTTGGCAGCGATGCAGCCGAAGCTGATCATGCCTCTGATATAGAAGATAACTGTTATAATACAGAAAATGTTCGAAATACTGGCAAAGTTAATATAAGTGTGGATGCTATGTCATTCAGGAGTGTTATTGTGATTGATGGTAGTGGTAAGATTGCTGTTGGAAATAACACTATGGATTACAAGGCAGGAGACAGCTTCTTTGTCACAGCTGGGGAGAAAGTTATAAATCTAGAGGGAACAGGTACTGTTATTGTTACTAAGGTATAATTTTAATAATTCATCTTTTGACAATATTTATATTTGTCAGGAGATGAATTTTTTGATTGTGGGATAAATTTGTAAGTGTAAAAAAAATACACATAACATGTAATAAATATACACATAATGTTGACACTAAGATAGCTGCAGTATAAAATATAAATAATTATAATTTATGGATATGTAAGTGTATTCTGCATATTATAAAGAATATATGTCTATAAAGCATTCGATTATATTTGAAGGAGATATTAGTTATGTTGACAAAAATGTATCTTACGAATTTTATGTCATTTAAGGAAAGAACAGCATTTGATTTCACAGCATCAAAATATTCAATTCTGGAAAAGACAAATGTATCTGGTGGTACTCTAAAAGGTGCTTTGTTAATAGGTCCAAATGCATCAGGTAAATCAAATGTATTGAAAGGTCTAGCATTTATTATAAAAATGATAAAAGGTGAAGGAGCTTCATTTTTTAGTTACAGATGTTTTTTTTCTAAAAATCCCATTACTATATTAGAGTATGAATTTTTATTTGATGGTAAAGAGGTTAAATATATAATTGAATACAATATGGAAACAAAATCAATTTCTGAGAATCTAAAAATAGACGATATTACAGTGTTACAGAGAAATGGCAATAAAGGGGAACTAAGGCTTGGTGATAATATAACTACAGATGATCAGCTGGATAGCCAGACTTTGTTTTTAAGAACAGCTTCATTTAATACAGGGCGATTTCCACAGGAACCTACTTTACGACAACTTATGGATTTCTTACAAAATTCTTATATTATTGATGGTTATAATATGGGAGCAACGTATGGCAATGCAATAACAAAATATGCTGAGGAATATGGAGTAGATAAGATAAATAAATACCTTGATGAATTCAATTATGATTTTGTGGTTGAATATGGTTCTGAAAGTGAAGGTGCTGGTCTGAAGGTTATTGTTGGGTCAGAGAAGAAAGCAGTTTTTTTAAAGCGTAAAAGTTATCCTATACCTAATATTATTATTAATGAATCACAGGGAAATCAGGTGTTTGCTGATTTGTTACCTAATTTAATCCGGGTTATTGAAAATCCAGGTATGTTGATAATTGATGAATTTGGAAACAGTCTACATAATAGACTGGCTGAAAAAGTTATTAGATTTTTTATGGAAAATGCTGTGAAATCTCAGATTTTTATTACATCACATCACACGAATTTAATTTCAAATTCTGTTTTTCGTCCAGATCAAATAAATCTAATAACCTTTAAGGACGTGCAGGGAAGTCATGTGAAGAGAATTTCAGAATATAAGCCTAGAGAAGCGCAGAATTTGGAGAAAATGTATCTAGGAGGAATGTTTGAGGGGTTGCCAATGTATGAAGAGATATAGTCTTGCTCCAGTAATATTGGATGTCTATGATTACCAACAGCAAAGATATATTTCTGAAAATACGTTTTCATTATTTTCTTTTGTAGGAATGGCGTTACTTGAATTAGGCGTTATTGTTGGATGTGATGATAATTAAAAACTAAAATTTTTGGTCAGTTATATTTTCTAATCGTGCATATCACAGAATATTTTTTTCTCAAAAAAGTGAAGAACTTGATACATGGATACCACAGGCCTTATCATTACAGATTGATGTAGTGGAAACATGTGTAAATGGACTATTGTTAGATATTGATGCGGTAAAAAATGCAATAAAATTAAAGATAAATATAGATATATTATAATGTAATTAATATTCTGTATATAAGTAAGAGAGTGTGATTATGGAAGAAATAGTTAAAATAATAAACTTAATGACAGCTAATAATATTAAACTAGAATGGGTACAAATTGTAAGTTTTTTGATTACGATTATAATTCCAAGCATACGTAAGTTAATAAAGAGTAGTAGGGGGAATGTTATTACATTTTGCAAAATAAAACATATTATTAAGAATACACAAACAATTATAGTTTATAACTACAATGCTCAAAAAGTAAAAGAAATATTATTAGATATGAAAGTAACTCTAAAAAGAATAGTGGAAATTGTTATATATTTGGTATCGTATTATTTAATATGGACTATTATAGTTAATATACTTCCTTATGTATCAAGTATATATTTTAAAGTGTGTTTCATATTTATATTAATATTTATAGTACCCTTATTTGCACAAATAGACTTTAAAACAAAGCAAGAAAAAGTAGTTAGTACTATCTTATTAGAGGATATTTATATGTTAATTCTTGTTGTTGGCTTGCATATGAAATATTGGGAATATATTTTTTTAATATTAGTTTCAATAGTACCATTTGTATTAATTTTATTATATGAATTGAAATATATATCAGGTAGAGAATATGAAAATAATATAATTATGGCAGTTAAATTGATTAGACTGATAATAGTTTTTATAGTTGGTATAGTTATTAGGATAAATTATAATATATTTGTAGTATTATTAATTGTAGAAATGATAATAATATATTTCGAATCTTTATTGGTGTATTATTTGGATACAAGTAAGCATTTCATAATCCAAATTAAAATAAATAATGATGAAATAATAACAACAAAAGAAAGCATAGTTATGTGTAAAGATGGTCGTTTAGGATTAATATTAGAAGATAATACTATTATATTTATAGAAAGAGATGAAATCGAATACATAACTTATAATATGGAATATGAATATCTATTTAGAAATAGGAAAATAAGAGTAACAGATGAAAAGGGTTCAAAAGAATTTGATGATTATTATTGGAGAAACAAAGAGTGGATTTTTTGTAAGAAAAAAGATTCTGAGGATAGTAAAAAATATAAAGTATACGTCTATGATGTTAAAAAAGTAAAACAGATAAAATTGTCTTAGGATATAATATACTGTAAAAATAATATACATATATTTGACTAAATTACCACTTGTAAGGATAAATCCCCTCCATCGAAATTACTTGGTTAAAATTGAATTGAATTGTAAATAAAAATATGATATTCTTATTTTAAGAATATATAAGAGATTTTGTAAAAAAATATATTAAGGGGAGAGATAATGGTATTTAAGTTAAAAGGTAACGATGTTATTAAAGAACAGGACATAGAAGTAACAGAATCATTAATAGGTATTTATGGGTATAATAATTCAGGAAAAACAACAATTCTTAAGGAATTAGATAAAGTTATAGATGAAGAAAATATTAAATGTATTGTAAATGATGGCGAATATATAAGGTCGCTTTTTATTCCTACTAACAGGGTCATTGTAAGACAGGCACATACAAGTAGTACACAGATAAAAGATATAGAAGAATTTCTTGCATATAAAAAAGACAGTTATAATGAGTTTGATTTGCATTTGAAGCTTATAAGAGAGAATTTGTTAAGTAATATTTCAGTAAAGCAGGTTATTAAAAATGCTATATTGTATATGTTTGGAGAGGATTATGAATTTGATTTTGACAGAAGACAGAGTGATGGTGTTGAGAATATTATAAATATTTATTGCAGTATTATATGGCTGTTTACGTGGGATAAGGATATAGAAGATATTAAATATGACAAGCTGAAGCAGCTTTTGTGCGATACAAGTGCGGTTGTTATGATAGATGAAATCGAAGCATTTTTACATGTATATGTACAGAGTCGTATGTTGCAAAAGTTTAAAGAAGATTTTTCAAAATGTTCTTTTGTGTTTACAACACATTCGCCATTATTATTATCAAGATATTATAATATAAGAAAGTTTCAATTAGATAATGGAATTTTAAATGAAATTAATGCCGATTTATATTATAAAGATTTAGATAATATTTATGAAGATTATTTTAATGTTGAAGAATTTCCTAAGGAAGTGGGAGAGATTATTAACAGGCTGGGAGATTATATTTGTGGAGAAGAATATAATAGGGATGTTATTGTAAAGGATTTAGAGATTTTAAATGAACAATATGCTAATGTAAAAGCTAAATATCCGGGACTTGTTGCTAAAGCAGAAGTGAAATTAGGAGTAGAGTAATATGGAATATATACAAAGAAAAAAATCGTCATTAAAGGATTTAAAAAAGACAAATGATGAATTTAATCTATTAATAAAAGATATGTCTGTTAAAGAAGCATACAAATTTTACAATGATAATAAGTCGAAATATAAATATAATACACCAGAAACAAAAGAAGAGTTTTTTAATATGACAGGTGGAAGATGTTCCTTTTGCACAAGAATAATTATGGGTTATAATTCGGAAATGACTGTTGAACATATACAAACAAAAGTAAGTACACCATCTAAAATATTTGAATGGAAAAATCTATTATGTTCATGTAGGACATGTAATAATAAAAGAAATGAATATCCTTATGACAAAAATAAATATTTAGACCCTACAAAAGTAAAGGATATATCTAAATATTTTGAATTTAAAATGGATGGAACGATAAAAGTTGCAAAAGGTTTAACAAAGAGCGAAGAAGAGAAAGCAGCTTACATGATAGATATGTATAAGCTCAACAGAACTGACTTGAATACTGAAAGAAAATATTTTTTTAGAGATATTGTTAATGATGATAAATATTATGATATACTAAAAAATGATGATAAGAGTTCAATGAGGATAATATTTTTGTCCGTTTTTACATATTATAAAAGGAGAAATGAAAGTAATGGAGAATAAGACAAAGGAGTTTGTATTGGATCAGACAACAATTAAAAAGCTTTTAACAGCATATAAGTTGACTATACCAGATTTTCAGAGAAGCTTCGTTTGGAAAAGTAATAAAAAATATCAGCTTATATCTTCCTTATTCAAAGGGTTTCCAATAGGTGCATTAACTCTTTATGAAGATAAAGGTCAATATTATATCATAGATGGATTACAGAGAATTAATACATTGCAGCAGTATCTTTCAAGTCCATCTGAAATAGTTGGATTTAAAGAGTATTACAGCAAAATATCTGAAGATATTAAAGGTTTTATAACAAAAAATGATTTGGGAATAAGAGAGAGCCAATTAAAGAGCTGCATAAAAGGATGGTATGAAGGACTTAATGGATTGTATCAATATGAAAAAATGACGGTTCTTTATAATAAAATTAAAGCAAAACAGGACATTTTTAAATATTTGAATGACTTGGACTTCATTGCTGAGTTATTTGATATATTACAGCAGAATATAAGAATAATGCATGATGACATAGTTCTTATAATATATAAAGGTGATAAGGAAGATTTGCCAGAGTTGTTTAAAAATATTAATACTGGCAGTGTTGCTTTATCTCAATATGAAATATTGCAATCGGTCTGGATTAATAATTATCTTAATGAAACAATACTTGTAAATGAGTATGATGCATTTTTAAGAGAATTGGAGCTTATTAAAGAAGATTATGAGATAAGTGCAGTTAAAGATAAGGGACAGTTTGATATATTTAAGAATTTAATAGGTCTTAATAATATTATATGTTGTATTAAGGATAGTGATAAAGTATTTCATTATTCAGCCTACAAGCGACTTATACAATGTGTTAGGTATAAAGATAATGTTAAAAAATATTATGATAATGATACAATAGCATTTGAATTGTATTCATCAATAATAAGTTTATCTTCTAATAGAATTGTTAAAGCTATAGATTTATTATATTCTGAAAATCATACAAAAGATGATATAAGTGAGTTTGTAAAAAAATTAAACAAAATAATTGTTGAAACGATAAACTGGCTTATATCATATCTGAGTGAAAGTGATATGGAATTAATAGAAAGTAAGTATCATTCATTATATATAATAACAGGTCTGATTATGTCAAGGTATGATATAGATGTAGAAAATCTTATGATATCAAAGACAGAAAAAATAAAAGGAATAGAGGAAGAATGTCTTGATATCAACAGACATATTAATGAAAAATGGTTTTTGGATGAAAATCGTCAGGTAGGCTTTTTTGCAAAGAAATTAGCAGAATTAAGTGACATGAAATAAAAGTGGCAATATATTAATAACGATATTTTGAAATTTCCGAGATAACATATTAATCCGCAAGAATTTTATCTGTATAAGAGAGAATAATAGTTGTTCTGAAATATTCAACAGCACACTATTGACAGCGTGCTATCAATAGCGTATTATAATATAGTTCTTTAGCTGCAGAATGACTGCAGCTTTTTTGATATTCTCATTTGATATGCTAATTTAAGAAAGGATGTTGCAAGTGGTAAGAGATAAACTTCATTGTGGAGAGCTTATAAAACGCCTTAATGACATATTGGGAACATGTGCAAACAAGGAACTTAAGAGCGATGATATGACAGCATCACAGATAAAAATGCTTATAATCATCAGTGAAACTAAGAACGAAAGCATAACTCTTAAAGAACTTGAGAAGCATTTTGGTGTGGCACAGGCGACAGTAGCCGGAATAGTTGCAAGACTTGAAAAGAAGGCTATGATTGAAAGCTTTTACGAACCAGATGATAAAAGAGTAAAGCATGTAAAGCTTACAGACAAGGGACGTGGTGTATGTAAGCATGCATGGGCGAACATGGTAAAGAAGGAAGAATGGTTTTTATCCAGTCTTGATGATGATGAAAAAGAAGAATTATGGCGCTTATTACAAAAGATATATGATAATATGCGCAGAAATGAGGTTTGATGTATGATAAAAACATTATCGGCTTATATAGGCCAGTATAAGAAGGATTCAGTTAAAGCTCCTTTCTATATTATATTTGAAGTACTTATGGAGATTCTTATACCATTTGTTACAGCAAGCATTATAGATAAGGGTATTCAGGCAGGCAATATGAAAAACGTATATATATACGGAGGAGTTATGATAGTACTTGCCTTTGTCAGTCTGTTTTGTGGTGTTCAGGCAGGAAAGTATGCAGCCAGCGCATCAACTGGCTTTGCCTGCAACTTAAGAGAAGGAATATATACCAATATACAGAATTTCGCATTTTCTAATATTGATAAGTATAGTACAGCAGGTCTTATCACACGTATGACTACAGATGTTACTAATGTGCAGAATGCATACCAGATGCTTCTTAGAATAGCAGTCAGGGCACCGCTTATGATGATATGCAGTATGGTTATGTGTTTTATCATTAACCCGACTATGAGTACTATATTTTTAGTGGCACTTATACTTCTTGGCTTCGTGCTTTTCTTTATTATATATAAGGTAACACCTATATTCACAGAAGGTTTTGCAAAGTATGATAATCTTAATGCGAGCGTACAGGAAAATATTTCTGGCATACGTGTAGTTAAGGCATTTGTAAGGGAAGATTATGAGAATGATAAGTTCAAAAGGGCAGCTACAGGTCTTTATAATACATTTGTAAAGGCAGAATCATGGCTTGCCTTTAACAACCCGGTTATGATGTTTGTCATATATGCAAGTATTATTGCTCTTTCATGGTTTGCGGCACATTTTATAGCAGATGGAACTATGACAACAGGTAATCTTACATCAATGTTTTCGTATGTTATGAGCATGATGATGGCACTTATGATGCTTTCCATGGTATTTGTTATGGTGTCTATGAGTGCTGCAAGTGCAAAACGTATAGCAGAGGTTCTTAACGAAAAGGCAGATATAACTAATCCAAAAGCTCCAGTTATGGAAGTTCCTGATGGAAGAATAGATTTTAATCATGTAGATTTCGTATATAAAAAAGACAGTGAAACAGATACGCTCCATGATATAGATATACATATTAAGTCGGGTGAAACTATAGGTATCATCGGTGGAACTGGCTGCGGTAAGTCAAGTTTTGTTAACCTTATAAGCCGCCTTTATGATGTTAAGGACGGAAGTGTATGTGTTGGTGGAGTTGATGTAAGAGAATATGATATAGAAACTCTTCGAGATGAGGTATCAGTTGTTCTTCAGAAAAATGTGTTATTCTCAGGAACTATCCTTGATAACTTAAGATGGGGCGATGATAACGCAACAAAGGAAGAGTGTATAGAAGCATGTAAGCAGGCATGTGCAGATGAATTCATAGAGCGTATGCCAAATAAGTATGATACATGGATAGAACAGGGTGGAACTAACGTTTCTGGTGGACAGAGACAGAGATTATGTATAGCAAGGGCACTTCTTAAGCATCCTAAGGTGCTTATACTTGATGATTCAACAAGTGCGGTGGATACAGCAACAGATGCTAAGATAAAGCAGGCATTTGCAACTAAGATTCCAGGAACAACTAAGCTTATAGTATCCCAGAGAATTTCAAGTATCCAGGATGCAGACAGAATACTTGTGCTTGATAACGGAGAAATCAGTGGCTTTGATACACATGAGAAGCTTATAGAAAATAACAAGGTATATCGTGAGATATATGAAGTCCAGACACAGGGCGGCGGTGATTTTGATGAGCAGAAGGGAGGAGAAGATAATGAGTAAAAATGTTGAAAATCCAGATAAAATATTGAATAAATCAGACATAAAGCCGGATGATGAAAAGCATAAAAGAAAAGATAGTGAAGGAAAGAATGCACTTCATGTTATGAAAAGATTATTAGGATATGTTTTAAAGAATTATAAGTTTTCATGTATAGCTGTTGTGGCATGTATTATAGTTTCATCACTTACAACACTTATAGCCACTCTTTTCATCCAGAAGCTGGTTGATAACTATATTATTCCACTCACACAGTCAGCAGTGCATGATTATGCTCCACTCGCAGCTGCTATTATAAAGCTTTCAGCAGTACTTCTTGTTGGTGTGTTATGTTCATATATATACAACAGAATCATGGTAAATGTTGGGCAGGGTACTTTAAAAAAGCTAAGATTTGAGCTTTTTACTAACATGGAATCACTTCCTATAAGATATTTTGATACACATGCGCATGGTGATATTATGTCAGTATATACTAACGATATCGATACATTAAGACAGCTTATAAGCCAGAGTATACCGCAGGTTATCAACTCATGCATAACGCTTGTTTCTACATTTGTAAGTATGATAGTGCTTGATATTCCACTTACTATAGTATCTGTCATCATGGTTATTATTATGTTGTATGTAACATCCAGATTAAGTGAACTTTCCGGAAAATATTTCGTTGAACAGCAGAAGGATATAGGTAAGGTTAATGCTTATATTGAGGAAATGATGGAAGGACAGAAGGTTGTAAAGGTGTTCTGTCATGAAGAGGAAAGTATAGAGCAGTTCAGAAAGATTAATGATGCACTCCGTGCAAGCGCTAATAACGCCAATAAGATTGCTAACATTACTATGCCTGTTAATGGTAATATCGGCAACATAAGCTATGTTTTATGTGCTATTGCTGGTGGTATATTAGCACTCAGTGATTTTTCGGGACTGACTATAGGTACTCTTGTAGCATTTTTAAGTCTTAACAAGAGCTTTACACAGCCTGTAACACAGATAAGCCAGCAGGTAAGCAGTATAGTAATGGCTATGGCTGGTGCCGGACGTGTGTTTGAGTTATATGATGAGAAGTCTGAAACAGACGAAGGCCGGGTTGAACTTGTAAATGTAAAGTATAATGCAGATAAAGAGTTTACAGAAACTAAAGAAAGTACTATGATGTGGGCATGGAAGAGACCAGCTATGGATGGTAAGCCTGCAGAATACAGAAGACTTGAAGGTGATGTTACATTTGATGGTGTAGACTTTGGATATAATCCTGATAAGATGGTGCTTCATGATATCAGAATGTATGCAACTCCAGGTCAGAAGATAGCATTTGTAGGAAGCACAGGTGCTGGTAAAACTACGATTACGAATCTTATTAACAGATTCTATGATATACAGGATGGTAAGATAAGATATGATGGTATCAATATCAATCATATTAAAAAGGATGATTTAAGACGAAGCCTTGGTATAGTGCTTCAGGATACGAATCTGTTCACAGAAACTATTATGGAAAATATCCGTTATGGCCGTCTGGATGCAACTGATGAGGAGTGTATAGCAGCAGCAAGACTTGCCAATGCAGATGGCTTCATAAGACGTCTGCCTGAAGGCTATAACACAGTGCTTCATAGTGGTGGTGCTAACCTAAGCCAGGGACAAAGACAGCTTTTAGCCATAGCACGTGCTGCAGTAGCTGACCCACCGGTACTTATTCTTGATGAGGCAACATCTTCTATTGATACAAGAACTGAAAAACTTGTACAGAAGGGAATGGATGCGCTTATGTCAGGAAGAACCTCTTTTGTTATAGCACACAGACTTTCTACAGTTCGTAACGCAGATTGTATTATGGTTATGGAGCAGGGAAGAATTATTGAGCGTGGAACACATGAGCAGCTGATGGAGGAAAAAGGAAGATATTACCAGTTATATACAGGTAAGAGTATATCAGCGTAGGTACAAAAGCATGAAAATAGCTTATTATGAGATTGACAATTCTGACCTGGAAAAATATAATTAAATATTGTTCAGACAAATATATTGTTTAAATTCTTTGTCTGGAATAAAAGTATATATTGGTTAAGTTTAATATGAAAAAAGAGATGAATAATGAACTTATTGACTACGTAGTCAATGATTTCAAAAGTGGTATTAAGCATGGAGTGCTTGTTGCTAATCTGACATATGCCCTGGCTAAGGAGTATGGTATGTCAGAAGCTGAGGCATACGAACTAAAAGTGGCAGCTATGGTGCATGATATTGGAAAGCTTAAGCTTTCAGAGTATCTTTATGGAAGAACGAACAATGGTCTTCCAGAAGAGGAAAAAAAGTATATGGGCATGCATTCAAAGATTAGCTATGATGTATTGAAAAAGTATGATTATTCAGATAATATTATGGAGGTTGTACTTTTACACCATGAGTGCTACGATGGAAGCGGATATCCTGATGGACTTGTGGGTGAGGATATACCGATGGGAGCAAGGATTCTTAAGGTTACAGATGAATTCGCAGCTCTTATATCAGACAGACCTTATAGAAAAGCATTTGATATAGATACAGCTGTTTCTATTATGATTGATGAGGTGAAGAATCTTGATATGAAGGTCTTTATATTATTTCAGAGACTTATTCATGAGGAATCAACGCTTGAACTTATAAAAAACAGCAGAATTGATATTGATGACCTGGATATAAGTGATATACTTGATATTTAGAATGATCTGATTATATGGCATCCATATGGTTTATTTATCAGAGTTTGTTTTAATCAAATATTTACAGGAATGAGGTAATTAACAATGGCAGAGTCAATGGTTGGCTTAAAAAGAACACACAGATGCACAGAGGTGTCAGGTGCTGACATAGGAAGCACAGTTACAGTTATGGGTTGGGTGGCTAAGAGACGTAATCTTGGTTCGCTTATATTCGTTGATTTAAGAGATAGAAGCGGCATCCTACAGATACTTTTTGATGAGAATATAGTTGGTAAGGAAGGCTTTGATAAAGCTTATACATTAAGAAACGAATTCGTTATAGCAGTAGTTGGTAAGGTTGTTAAAAGAAGCGGTGCAGTTAATGAGAATCTTAAGACTGGTGATATTGAGATAGCAGCAGAATCTTTAAGAATCCTTTCAGAGTCAGAAACACCTCCATTTCCTATCGAGGATAATATAAATACTAAGGAGGATATCAGACTTAAGTACAGATGTCTTGATTTAAGAAGACCTGATATACAGTCTAATATTATCATGAGAAGTAAGGTGGCAACTCTGACAAGAGCATTTCTTGCAAAGGAAGGCTTCCTTGAAATCGAAACACCTATGCTTACTAAGTCAACTCCGGAGGGAGCAAGAGATTACCTTGTACCAAGCCGTATTCATCCAGGTAAGTTCTATGCTCTGCCACAGTCACCACAGCTTTTTAAGCAGATGCTTATGTGTTCTGGCTATGACAGATATATGCAGATAGCAAGATGCTTCAGGGATGAGGACTTAAGAGCTGACAGACAGCCAGAGTTTACACAGATTGATATGGAACTGTCATTTGTTGATGTTGATGATGTGCTCGATGTTAATGAAAGACTTTTAGCTTATCTTTTCAAGGAAGTGTTAGATGTTGATGTTAAGCTTCCTATCCAGCGTATGACATGGCAGGAGGCTATGGATCGATTCGGTTCTGATAAGCCAGACTTAAGATTTGGTATGGAGCTTAAGAATGTTACAGATATAGTTAAGAACTGTGGCTTCAGCGTGTTTACAGGAGCTATTGAGAATGGTGGTTCTGTACGTGGTATTAACGCTGCAGGTCAGGGAAATATGCCTCGTAAGAAGATAGATGCACTTGTTGATTTCGCTAAGGGTTATGGAGCAAATGGCCTTGCCTATATAGCTATTCATGAAGATGGTTCACTTAAGTCTTCATTTTCTAAGTTTATGACAGAGGATGAGATGAATGCACTTGTTGAGGCTATGGAAGGTAAGCCAGGAGATCTTTTACTTTTTGCAGCTGACAGAAACAAGATTGTATGGAATGTACTCGGTGCATTAAGAGTTGAACTTGCAGGACAGATGGGACTTCTTGACAAGAGTGATTATAAGTTCCTCTGGGTAACAGAGTTCCCACAGTTTGAGTGGTCAGATGAAGAAGAAAGATTCGTAGCCATGCATCATCCATTTACTATGCCTATGGATGAGGATCTTGATAAGCTTGAGTCAGACCCAGGTTCAGTACGTGCAAAGGCTTATGATATTGTACTTAATGGTACAGAGATAGGTGGTGGTTCAGTAAGAATCCATCAGGCTGATGTACAGTCAAGAATGTTTAAGGCACTTGGTCTTACAGATGAAGTTGCTAATGAGAAGTTTGGTTTCTTACTTGATGCATTCAAGTATGGAGTACCACCACACGCAGGACTTGCATATGGTCTTGACAGACTTGTTATGCTTATGGCAAAGAGAGATTCAATAAGAGACGTTATTGCTTTCCCTAAGGTAAAGGATGCAACATGTCTTCTTACTAACGCACCTGATGTTGTTGATGCAAAACAGCTTGAAGACTTATCTATTAGCATTACAGAGTCAGAACAGGAATAATATTTTAAGAGCATTTGAAAGTATTTAATGGATATTTTCAAATGCTTTTTTTAATTATATTTTTAGACAATACTTTGTGAAATCTGGATAAAAATAATGGCTTTATCTGCTTTTTTTTAGCAAAAATATTGCATTTGGATAATCATGGGTATATACTTTTTTTATAAATCTTGGCAAAACTATAACAAAAGACTGGAGATAAATTATGACAGAGAATCAGTATGTAAGGGCAAACAGGACTGTTTTATTTACAGTTCTCATAGTATTTGGTTATATTGCGCTGACAGTGATGGCAGCATTAGGAGTGGGTGACGGACATAACAAAGGAAAGATTTTAATACAGTTTGTTGTGGCACTTGCGGTAATTATTGTATCAGTAGCTGCTTATATTTTAAGGAAGAAGACCAGAGTGTGTGAATTAACGATTGCGGTATCAATGGCACTTGGATATGTTGTTCTTATACTGCTTAATTCAACTGATGGTGTATGGACATATGTACTTCCTTTGATTATGGCTTCGATGGTATATCTTAATGAAAAACTAATATTGTGGGCTGATGGCGTTGCGATAGCTGCTAATGTCATAAGACTTATTATGGATTATAATATGTATAATGGAGTGGTTATGGCAAGCAGGGTTCTTGCTATATTAGTATTGGTTATTGTTACATGTATATCTCTTAGTGTAACAAAGCTGCTTAAGCAGTTTTTTGCAGAGAATATGAACAAGATAGAGGCAGCAGCAGTTATACAGAAAGAGAATAACGAGAAGATGGTTGCTGTAGCTGATAATATAACCAGACATTTCGGACAGGCTATGGATATGCTTGATGAGTTAGAAAAGAGCATAGATATAAACCACAGTTCAATGAAAGATATAGCAGAAAGCACAGAAAGCACAGCAGAAGCCATACAAAGACAGGCTACTATGTGTGCAGAGATTCAGGAAAACACTGATATTGCTGAAAAAGAGATAAGCGAGATGGTTGAGGCCTCACACAGAACAGATGAGACTGTTAATGATAGTAAGGCTATAGTAGTTGAACTTAAGGAGCAGGCACAGAATGTACATGATGCAAGCAATATAATCGTAGATGTGATTAACAGTCTTACAGAAAAGGTTGATGATGTACAGGGATTTATTGGTTCTATCGTAGAGATTTCAAGTCAGACTAACCTTCTTGCATTAAATGCTTCAATAGAAGCAGCAAGAGCAGGAGAAGCCGGAAAGGGCTTCGCAGTAGTAGCAGAAGAGATAAGACAGCTTTCAGAACAGACTAAGAATGCATCTTCAAGCATAACAGATATAATCAATAATCTTTATGAAGATACGAAGAAAGCTAATGAGAGCATAAAAGCGTCAGTTGAATCAGTTAATAAGCAGAATGAACTTATTGATAATACAAGAGTGACTTTTGAGGACGTAGGAAAAACAGTTGACAATCTTATGAACAATATAGATTCTGCAGAGCAGAGCATTAACAAGATACTGGATTCAACTTCTGTTATTTCTGATAATATTTCACATTTATCAGCAACAGGAGAAGAGGTAGCAGCTGCTTCAACTGAAGGTCTAAAAGTATCTGACACAACAGTTGAAAGTATGAAGAACTGTAAGAATATATTACATAACATATATCTTCTTGCAGAGGATTTAAAACGTTCGACAGAGGCATAAAATATAATAAAATGTATAATTATACATTGACTTATTTATAAATAATCTATACAATTAATAGTCATACAGGTTGTATAACTACAACTATAGAAAATGGAGGTTGTAATATGTATTCATTTGATGAAGTATTGAACTATGATCCAGAATTAGCTAAAGCTATGGATGATGAGTTAGCAAGACAGAGAAGCCATATTGAACTTATAGCTTCAGAGAACCTTGTAAGTAAAGCTGTTATGGCAGCTATGGGAAGTCCTCTTACTAATAAGTATGCAGAAGGATATCCTGGAAAGAGATATTATGGTGGCTGCGAATATGTAGATGTTGTTGAGACACTTGCTATTGAGAGAGCTAAGAAGTTATTTGGCTGTGAATATGCCAATGTTCAGCCACATTCAGGTGCACAGGCTAACCTTGCAGCATTTTTTGCCATGGTAGAACCAGGTGATACTGTTATGGGTATGAGCCTTGACTGTGGTGGACACCTTTCACATGGTTCACCAGTTAATATTTCTGGTAAATATTTTAATATAGTTCCTTATGGAGTTATAGCTGAAGGCTTTATAGATTATGATGAAGTATTAAGAATTGCTAAGGAATGTAAGCCAAAGATGATCATTGCTGGTGCATCTGCATATGCAAGAGTTATTGATTTTAAGAAGTTCAGAGAGATAGCTGACGAAGTCGGCGCTTACCTTATGGTAGATATGGCTCACATTGCTGGTCTTGTAGCAGGTGGACAGCATCCAAGCCCAATCCCTTATGCAGATGTTGTTACAACAACAACACACAAGACATTAAGAGGACCAAGAGGTGGTATGATTCTTTCATCAGCAGAAGCTGCTGAAAAGTTTAAGTTTAACAAGGCTGTATTCCCAGGAATCCAGGGTGGTCCACTTATGCATGTTATTGCTGGTAAGGCAGTATGCTTAAAGGAAGCACTTGATCCAAGCTTTAAGACTTATGCTAAGAACATTGTTGATAATGCACAGGCTCTTTGTACAGGACTTATGAACAGAGGTTTTGATATTGTATCTGGTGGTACAGATAATCATCTTATGCTTGTTAACCTTTTAAGCAAGAATAAGACTGGTAAGGAAGTAGAAAAGCTTCTTGATGCAGCCAATATTACATGTAACAAGAACACTATTCCTAACGATCCAGCTTCACCTTTCGTAACAAGTGGTATCAGACTTGGTACAGCAGCAGTTACAACAAGAGGCTTCAACACAGCAGATATGGATGTTGTAGCAGAAGCTATTGCCCTGCTTGTTGATGATGTAGATGCTAATAAGGCAAAGGCTATGGAAATGGTTAAGGAACTTACAGACAAGTATCCTCTTTATGAATAATGCTGGAATATATAAGAAATGAACTTCTGGGGATGGCTGATAAAGGAGAATATGCAGCATTTACATCCTCACTTATTCCTGGATGTGATAATATAATAGGAATAAGACAACCGGTATTAAAACAATATGCAAAACAGCTTATAAAAGAGAATAAGGATTTTCGGCAGCTGCTTAGTAAACCGGATATTTATCAGGAAGAAACGTTGCTTAGAAGCTACATAATAGGAATGGGAACAGCGAAGGAGAAAGACTTTAAGAAGGCTTTAAAAGACTTCAACGCATTCGTTCCTCTTGTGAACAACTGGGCTGTAAACGATAGCTTCTGTGTAGAATTCAGGGTTATGGATATGTTTCGGGACGAGTTTCTGCCATACATAAAGGAATGTATAGAATCGTTTGATGAATACAGGGCAAGAGTAGGGCTTATAATGCTGTTAGACCACTACTTAAAGGTTGATATGCATGGCATGAAAAGACCGAGAATGAAAAAGGTTACTCTTAAAGATATAGAAAGCACAGCTGAAAGAAATTGTGACAATGGTTTATATCTTGATGATATATTTTCACTTGTAAACAGGGATTTTTCAACTTATGGATATTATACACAGATGGCAGCAGGCTGGCTTCTTGCGGAATGTTTTGTTACATTTCCAAAAAGAACGTGGGAATATCTTACAGATACCGACTGCTTAAAGTTAGATAAGCTGTCTTATCAGAAGGCAGTACGTAAGATATGTGAATCACTCACGCCGGATAAAGAAGTTAAATTAAAAGTTAAAAAGGATCTGAAGCAGATGTAATAATCTGTTTCAGGTCTTTTTTATTGCTCCATATTATGATGTCGGGGTCAAAAGCCCATGACTTTAATAATTTGAATATCAAAATAACTATTGACAAACATATAAGTTTTGTAGTATAAAAATATTGTTTGAAATTCAAAGTAAGATAATCAAACAGTTAGTAAGTCAAATAAATAAGGACAAAAAAGTATGATAAGAACAAGAATCATAGGAACAGGAAGCTATGTTCCGCCAGATATACTGACTAACGATAATCTGTCAGAAATGGTAGATACGAGTGATGAGTGGATAAGGACAAGAACTGGTATATGTAACAGACATATAGCAAAAGATATGGATAATGCTGATATGGCATATAATGCTGCAAGAAATGCAGTAGAGAATGCGTGTATTGAAGCTTCTGACATAGGTCTTATTATAGTTGCAACGTCAACTCCTGATTATGCTTTTCCTAATCAGGCATCACTTGTACAGGCAAAGCTTAAAGCGGTAAATGCTATGTGTTTTGATGTAAGTGCAGCATGTTCAGGTTTTATTACAGCCCTGGATATTGCAGCTTCAATGTTAAAGGCAGGTTCGTATAAATATGCACTTGTTATTGGTTCAGAAAAGATGTCAGAAATAGTTAACTGGAAAGACAGAAGTGTGTGTGTACTTTTCGGAGATGGTGCTGGCGCAGTGGTTCTTAAAGCAGTTGATAACAACACAGAAGATGTTACAGGTGCCTCTGCTGGTCAGGAAAGAGGAATTATTGACAGCAATATTTACAATGATGGAACAGGTGCCTCTGTTTTAACAGGTGGCAGGAGATTTTCTGATTCATGCAGCACAGACATTTTTATACATATGGATGGACAGGAAGTGTTTAAATTCGCCGTAAAGAGTGTTCCTACAGCCATAGAAACACTTTTACATAATAATAATATGAACGTTAATGATGTTGATAAATTCATATTGCATCAGGCTAATGTACGTATTATAGAGAGCGTAGCTAAAAGACTTAAGGCTGATAAAGATAAGTTTCCAGTCAATCTGAATGAATATGGAAATACATCATCAGCAAGTATTCCGATTCTGCTTGATGAGTTAAACAGGAATGGAAGCTTAAAACAGGGAGAGAAGCTTATACTTGCCGGTTTTGGTGCAGGATTAAGCTGGGGAAGTATTCTGCTTGTATGGTAGCACGGTTAAAGATGCTAAGCTTATTATATAGATATTTGCAGACTGCTTACTTAAAGATATCAGGCAGCCGGATAAGCGGCATTTTAACATATAATAAAAAATAATAAGAATTAAGGAGATTTAATATTATGTTTGAAAAAGTAAGAGAATTAGTTGCAGCACAGTTAGGTATAGATGAGGCAGTTATTAAGCCTGAGTCTAATTTCAAGGAAGATCTTAAGGCAGATTCACTTGATCTTTTTGAACTTGTTATGTCACTTGAGGATGAGTGTTCAGTAACTATTCCATCTGAGGAGCTTGAAAAGATTCTTACAGTACAGGATGTTGTTGATTATATCGAGGCTAACCAGAAATAGTTATAAATGTAAGGAAGGAAGATAAGTTATGAAAACTCGTGTAACAGAGCTTCTTAATATAGAATATCCTGTTATACAGGGCGGCATGGCATGGGTTGCAGATGCTAATCTGGCGGCCCACGTCAGCAAAGCCGGTGGAATGGGATTTATCGGCGCAGCTAATGCACCGGCAGAATGGGTAAAAGAACAGATACATATAGCACGTAAGATAACAGATAAGCCAGTTGGTGTTAATATTATGCTTTTAAGTGATTATGCAGATGAAATAGCACAGCTTGTTATTGATGAGCATATAGAAGCAGTAACAACAGGTGCAGGCAACCCAAGCAAATATATGAAGGCCTGGAAGGAAGCTGGAATAAGGGTTATTCCTGTTGTGGCATCAGTTGCACTTGCAAGAATGATGGAACGTGCCGGAGCAGATGCAGTTGTAGCAGAGGGTATGGAATCAGGTGGACATATCGGCGAGGAAACGACCATGACACTTGTACCACAGGTTGTTGATGCAGTTAATATTCCTGTTATAGCAGCTGGCGGAATAGGTGATGGCAGAGGTGTATGTGCAGCATTTATGCTTGGTGCAGAGGCTGTACAGATGGGAACAAGATTCGTTGTGGCTAAGGAATCGAATGTCCATCAGAATTATAAGGACAGAGTTATAGCTGCTAAGGATATAGATTCAGTAGTAACTGGCAGAAGTACAGGTCATCCAGTAAGGTCACTTAGAAACAGCATGACAAGAGAGTATCTTGATATGGAAAAAGAAGGCGTTGAGTTTGAAAAGCTTGAAAGACTTACTCTTGGAACATTAAGAAAGGCTGTTGTGGATGGTGATGTCAAGCAGGGAACTGTAATGGCAGGTCAGATAGCAGGTCTTGTGAGTAAGGAACAGACATGTGAAGAGATTATTAAGGAGCTTATGAAGGAAGTCTCTGAGGTATATAATTCACATAATAAGCTGGCATAAAACAGTGTATGGAAATGAGGATTTAAAAGGTATGGGAAAAACAGTTGTAATGTTTCCAGGACAGGGAAGCCAGTGTACTGGAATGGGAAGAGAAAGCTATAATAGCTGCACTTCATCAGTAAAGTGCTTTAAGAAGGCTGGTGAACTGACAGGTATCAATATGGAGCATTTAATATTTGAAGAAAATGATCTTCTTGATAAAACCGAGTATACACAGATCGCGTTATATGTAACAGAAATCGCCCAGCTTGCTGATATGGTTGAGCAGGGCCTTACGTATGATGCAGCTATTGGACTTTCATTAGGTGAATATAGTGCACTTACTGCAAGTGGTGCGCTATCTTATGAAGATGGTGTAAGACTTGTAAGAAACCGTGGAATATATATGGAACAGGAAGTTCCGGCTGGTATAGGTGCCATGGCTGCAGTTATCGGGCTTACATCAGATGAGGTTGACAGTGTACTTGCTAAATATAACAAGGATAAAAGCGGGAACACAGAGTCTGATAATGATATGTATCCTGATACAGTTTCCGCAGCTAATTACAACTGCCCTGGACAGATAGTAATATCAGGTAAAAAGAAATGTGTACAGGAGGCTATGGAAGTGCTTAAGGAAGCAGGAGCAAGAAGAACACTTCTTCTTAATGTAAGTGGACCGTTTCATTCAAAGCTTCTTAAGGGTGCAGGTGATAAGCTTATGAAGGATCTTGAAAAAGTTACTTTTGATAAAGTGAAGTATCCTTATGTGGCAAACTGTACAGCTGAGTATGTGGATGAGAATACATCCAGTGGATATATAAAAGAACTTCTTTCAAAGCAGGTATATAGTTCAGTACGTTTTGAACAGTCAGTCAGAAAAATGATAGCCGATGGTTATGATACATTTGTTGAGGTGGGACCAGGAAAGACTTTATCTGGCTTTGTTAAAAAGATAGCTAAGAGCATGGAAAAGGAAGTAGTTATAAAATAACAGGCAATAAATGCAGACAGGATATTGGTAAGGCTTTAGCAATATTGTATCGATGAAAGGCAGTGTGTTATGTGTATGGATAATTGTATAAAAAGATATGAAAACAAGATAGTGCTTGTAACCGGAGCTGGCAGAGGAATAGGAGCTGCTATAGCTGCTCGTTTTGCCAAAGAGGGGGCTGTGGTTATTGTTAATTACAGTGGTAATGATGAGGCAGCAGATAGAACAGTTAAAAATATTCTGGATGCCAACGGAAAGGCAGAAAAATACAAGTGTCAGGTTGATTCGTATGAAGAAACTGAAAAAATGATCACATATATAATGGATAAATATAAGAGAATAGACATTCTTATAAATAATGCAGGTATAACAAAAGATGGTCTTATCATGAGAATGAAAGAGGAAGATTTTGACAGAGTTATAGATGTTAATCTTAAGGGAACATTTAACTGCATAAGACACGTAAGCAGATACATGTTAAAGCAAAGAAGCGGAAGAATAATCAATATGTCATCAGTTGTAGGCATAGCTGGTAATGCAGGACAGGTTAATTACAGCGCTTCTAAAGCAGGCGTGATAGGTATTACCAAATCTGCTGCAAAGGAGCTTGCATCGCGTGGAATAACTGTTAATGCAGTTGCACCTGGATATATTGATACAGATATGACAAAGGTTTTATCTGATGAACAGAAGAAGTCAGTACTTGATATGATTCCTCTTTCAAGAATGGGAAGCGTGGATGATATAAGCAATGCTGTAGCATTTCTGGCATCAGATGAAGCGGCATATATAACAGGACAGGTGATATCAGTAGATGGAGGTATGAATATCTGATGAGAAGAGTAGTTGTTACAGGTATGGGTGCAATAACACCTATAGGTTTAAGTGTGGATGAATTCTGGAATTCTGTTAAAGAGAATACAGTTGGAATAGATAATATAACAAGATTTGATACAACAGATTATAAGGTTAAGCTTGCAGCAGAGGTAAAGGATTTTGATGCTAAGAATTATATGGATTTCAAGGCAGCCAAAAGGATGGAGAAGTTCAGCCAGTATGCTGTTGCGGCCGCGCATGAGGCTATGAAGGATTCGGGGCTTGATATGACTAAAGAGGATGCTTTCCGTGTTGGAGTGTCAGTTGGCTCTGGTGTTGGAAGCCTTGAAGCTATGGAAAGCAACCACAAGAAGCTTCTTGAAAAGGGTCCATCTAGGATTAATCCGCTTCTTGTACCGCTTATGATAACTAACATGGCAGCTGGCAATGTATCAATACAGCTTGGTTTAAAGGGTAAGAATATAAATGTTGTTACAGCATGTGCTACTGGAACTAACTCTATAGGTGAAGGCTATAGAAGTATACAGCATGGTGAGGCAGATGTTATGTTTGCAGGTGGAACTGAAAGTTCCATATCCCCTATCGGAATCGGTGGTTTTGCTGCGCTTACAGCACTTTCAACATCTACAGACCCTAAGAGAGCCTCTATCCCATTTGACAAAGAAAGAAATGGTTTTGTCATGGGCGAAGGAGCAGGTGTGGTTGTACTTGAAGAGCTGGAGCATGCTTTAAAGAGAGGGGCGCATATATATGCAGAAATCACAGGCTATGGCTGTTCTTCTGATGCATACCATATAACATCACCTATGGAGGATGGAAGTGGAGCTGCATATGCTATGACAAGTGCCATGAAGGAAGCAGAAGTAAAACCAGATGATATTGACTATATAAATGCACATGGAACAAGTACACATCATAACGATCTTTTTGAGACAAGGGCGATTAAGCTGGCACTTAAGGATGCAGCTTACAATGTGCCTGTAAGTTCAACAAAATCCATGGTTGGACATCTGCTTGGTGCAGCGGGCGCAGTTGAGTTCATAGCCTGTGTCAAGTCAATCCAGGATGGTTATATACATCCAAATGTAGGACTATCAGAAACAGAGGAAGAAATGGATCTTAATTATGTCAAGGATGAAGGAATCGAAAAGGACGTTGATGTAGTCATGACGAATTCTCTTGGTTTTGGTGGACATAATGCAACTCTTATAGTAAGAAAGTATTCATAATATGATGAACGCTTAAAGTACATAAGTGGATTGCTGGTGAGATATCTGGAATACCAGAATATGAATAAAAGGTCATGAAGAAATGGAGATAATATATGGAATTAGAAAATGTAATAAAGCTCATTAATGCTGTATCAGAATCTTCACTTACAAGCTTTAGCATGGAAGATGGCGACACTAAGCTTTCGCTTGGCGCTGACAGAAGTGACAGGGCAGCTGTTAAAGATACTGCCGGTGCTGATGATATAGTTAATAGCGATAGCGGTGATGAATCAGGATTGAATAAATCAGACATTAAAACTTCTGATGATAATGTGCTTACTGTTAATTCACCACTTGTAGGTGTATTTTACAGTTCAGCATCTCCGGAAGCTGATGCATATGTAGCAATAGGTGACAGAGTTAAAAAAGGTCAGGTAATCGGTATAGTAGAAGCAATGAAGCTTATGAATGAGATTGAAAGTGATTATGATGGTGTGGTTACTGATATTCTTGTAGATAATGAACAGATGGTTGAATATGGACAGCCTATGTTTGTTATAAAACCAGTCTGACAATACGTCGGTATCAAAGGCATGGGTTTTTGATACCGACATTATATATATGAAATTCGATTATTTAATATAAGGAGTTAAGTATGCTTACAACAAAGGAAATAATGGATATTATTCCACACAGACATCCTTTTCTGCTTGTGGATACGATAGATGAACTTGAGCCTGGAATAAAGGCAACAGGATATAAGTGTATTACATATGATGAGCCTTATTTTGCGGGACATTTTCCAGCTGAGCCGGTTATGCCGGGCGTCCTTCAGATAGAGGCATGCGCACAGGTAGGTGCTGTTGCGATTCTTTCACTGGAAGAAAACAAAGGTAAAACAGCATATTTTGGTGCAGTTAATAATGCAAGATTTAAAAGAAAGGTTGTTCCTGGTGATAAACTCAAGATGGAATGTGAGATTATCAAGAAAAAAGGACCAGTTGGCGTGGGAAAGGCTGTTGCGACGGTAGATGGCGAGGTTGCACTTACAGCTGAGCTTACATTTATGGTAGGTTAATCCGTGTGATGTTATAAGTATAATATGTGGATTATGGAATGTTTATAAGGAGATGAAGCTGTGTTTAATAAGATATTGATAGCGAACAGAGGCGAAATAGCTGTTAGAATAATAAGAGCCTGTAGGGAAATGGGTATACAGACAGTTGCAGTATATTCTGAGGCGGATAAGGAAGCACTTCATACGCAGCTGGCTGATGAGAGTGTATGTATAGGAAAGGCAGCAGCTAAGGATAGTTACCTTAATATGGAAAGAATATTGAGTGCAACAGTAGCTACACATGCAGATGCAATACATCCAGGCTTTGGATTTCTTTCTGAAAACAGTAAGTTTGCATCATTATGTGAAAAATGTAACATCACATTTATAGGTCCAGATTCAGATATCATAGAGAAAACAGGTAATAAACAGGAAGCAAGAAATACAATGATATCAGCAGGTATTCCAGTTATTCCAGGAACCAAAGAACCAGTTATGGATGCAGAAAGAGGAAAAGAGCTTGCAGACAATATAGGTTATCCTGTTATGGTTAAAGCTGCACTTGGCGGCGGTGGCAAGGGGATGCGTGTTGTATATACAAAAGAAGATTTTAAAAGGGAATTCGATAACGCACAGAGAGAAGCCGTGAATGGCTTTGCTGATGGCACAATGTATATAGAAAAATATATAGAAAAGCCAAGACATATAGAGTTCCAGATATTAGCTGATAAATATGGAAATACAATTCATCTTGGTGAAAGAGATTGTTCAATACAAAGAAATCACCAGAAGTTAGTTGAGGAATCACCCTCTCCTGCGTTGAATGATGAATTAAGAAAGAGAATGGGAGATACTGCAGTGGCAGTGGCTAAGGCAGTTAACTATGAAAATGCAGGAACAGTTGAGTTTCTTCTTGACAAAAACGACAATTATTACTTTATGGAGGTAAATACCCGTATTCAGGTCGAGCATGGTATAACGGAACTTGTGACAGGTGTTGATCTTATAAAGGAACAGATAAAGATAGCAGCCGGAGAAAGTCTTGGTATTAAGCAGGAGGATGTAAGGATACATGGTGCTGCCATGGAAATAAGAATCAATGCTGAAAACCCTGAAAAGAACTTTGCACCTAATCCGGGAACAATAAAGAATATACATATACCAGGTGGTAATGGTGTAAGAATAGATACTGCAGTTTATAGTGGATATACGATACCTCCTTTTTATGATTCCATGATAATGAAGGTTATGACATATGCAAACGACAGGAAAACAGTGATTGAGAAGATGAGAAGTGTCCTTGGCGAGATTATTATTGAAGGTGTCACAACAAATACAGATTTTATGTATGATATATGCCAGAATGAGAAGTTTATTAAAGGTGATGTCAGTACAGATTTCATACCAGAGGAGTATCCACAGGTATGTAAAAAATAGTTGTTCGTTATGCACAGTAAGAGTGCGTGGAAATGAGGATTTATATGCAGATAAAAGGCTTGTTTAAAAAGAATATCCATAAAAATAAAATCAACAATCTGGATAGCAGTAATATAAATGTTCCAGATGGATTATATACGAAATGTCCGGTTTGTTCAAAAATAATCTTAACAGAGGACATGTATCTGAATAATTGTGTATGTCCGGAATGTGGATATTATATGAAGCTGGATGCCAGAACAAGGATATCCATGGTAGTGGATAAGAATACATTTTCAGAATGGGATACTAACATTGAAGAGAGCAATCCATGTGAATACCCAGGTTATGAGGAGAAAATCCAGAATCTTAAAAGAAAAACAAATCTTGATGAGGCAGTAATAACCGGCGTTGGAAAGATAGATGGCAGCAAAGCTGTTATAGGTGTCTGTGATACAAGATTTCTTATGGGCAGCATGGGCGAAGTTGTAGGTGAAAAGCTTACACGGGCAGTTGAGAAGGCTACAGAGCAGAAGCTGCCGGTTATTATATTTACGTGCTCAGGCGGAGCCAGAATGCAGGAGGGAATAGTATCTCTTATGCAGATGGCAAAGATAAGTGCCGCATTAAAAAAACATGATGAGGCAGGACTTTTATATATCACTGTTCTTACTGACCCTACAACTGGAGGTGTAACTGCAAGCTTTGCTATGCTTGGAGATATTATACTTGCAGAGCCAGGTGCCCTTATAGGTTTTGCAGGACCAAGAGTTATCAGACAGACTATAGGACAGGAACTGCCAGAAGGGTTTCAGAGAGCTGAATTTCTGTTAGAGCACGGCTTTGTGGATGCGATAGTTAAAAGGGATGAGCTAAAGAAGACACTTGCGTATCTGCTTGACATACATAAGTACAGTGGAGCTTATACAGAAGTTAAAGAAAATGTGGATACATACCGGAGCAATTCAGATATTATGAAGAAGTATCTTGAGTATCTTGATAATATATATTTCAAAAAGATAGATAGAGAAGAAGAAAAAAAGGCTGAGGCTGATAATAATCTGTATAATGAGTATGATGTATGGGAAAAGGTTGAAATAGCAAGAAGCAGTGAAAGACCTAACGCCGCAGATTACATAGAAAAAATAACTAAAGATTTTTTTGAACTTCATGGTGACAGAAACTTTGGTGATGATAAGGCGATAATAGGCGGAATCGCAACATTTGGCAGCATTCCTGTAACAGTCATAGGACATATGAAGGGTAAGACTACTAAAGAGAATATATCAAGAAACTTTGGAATGCCTAATCCCGAAGGGTATAGAAAGGCACTCAGGCTTATGAAGCAGGCTGAAAAATTTAACAGACCTGTTATATGTTTTATAGACACTCCAGGAGCGTATTGCGGTCTTGGTGCAGAAGAGCGAGGCCAGGGAGAAGCTATAGCAAAGAGTCTGTATGAAATGAGCAGTCTTACAGTTCCGGTGTTGTCAATAGTAACTGGCGAAGGTGGAAGCGGTGGTGCACTTGCACTAGGTGTTGCCAATGAGGTATGGATGATGGAGAATTCCATATATTCAATACTTTCACCAGAAGGCTTTGCGTCGATACTGTGGAAGGATTCTAAGAAAGCAAAAGAGGCTGCGGAAATAATGAAGCTGACGGCAGCAGATTTATATGAGCTTGGCATAATAGAGAAGGTCATTCCGGAATATCCGGTTATAAATGAAAATAATATAAAAAGAGTGACATTATATATGAAACGCATGATATGTGATTTTATGTACAGATATATTGATATGGATAAGGAAGAGCTTGCAAGACAGCGGTATAACAGATTCAGGAAAATGTAAGAAAGCACTAAATCTATTACATTTTTTTATGGTTGTATTAATATAATTGTGTTAATATGATTATGTTAATGTGATTGTTTTAATGTGATTGCGTTGGAAGATTACGGAATTGTTATATCTAAACAGAAAGAAGGAATATATATGTCATATGGATACAGACAATACAGGGATACTGCTCATAGATGGACACAGATAGGTGTTGGTTTAATATCTGTAATAGCAGGTCTTATACTTATTGTATGTGTAACGGCACCTATGTATGTCTCAAGCATGTTAAAGGATGCAGGACTGTCAGCTGCTATATCGCACCGTTTTATGGATACTGTTTTTGATTCACTTGGGGATAATATGGAGGCATTATCCAGAATTCAGACAAGTATAGAGGATTCTAAGATAGTAGACAGAATAGCACAGAAATATACAACGGCTATGGTTGACGGGATGCTTAAAGAAAAATCCTTTGATGATATAGAGATTAATATAGATGCAGAGCTGGATGAGCTTATGGATATGACATATAACAAAATAGCATCTAATATCAATATGGGAAATATACAGGAAACAATAGTCAGGGCAGCTCTTAGCTATAGTAAAAATGCTGCAAATGAAGCTATAAATAATTATGCCAGTGGTATATATGGTGATATATCTTATCGTCTTCAGCCGCTTATAAAAGTATATGGAATAATAACTTCTTCTGTGTTTAAGATATTGATGCTTTTCATATATATCACATTATTGATTGTTATCATTGCATTTAATCCTGTCAGGGTTGTAAGGTACACACTCCCATGTATATTTGTCATAACAGGTGGTATATATATTTTTATTGCAAATATAATTGGAAACAGATGTATGGCGGCTGTAAGTAACAGATATCTAGGAAGAACTGTGTTTATAGATACTCAGATTGCTTATAGGGTTATGGGTGTTATGTGTATACTGGCAGCAGCTTCTTATGTTATTACTTTGGTATATGGAATGGTTGTGAAAAACAGGAGAAAAAGAATATAGAAATATCTGAGATTAATGTTTGATAAGATTTTATTAGAGTTTATAAAAGCTTATAAAGGCTCGTAAAACATTATAAAAGATGAAAAATGGAGCTGCTACATATATATGTGGCAGCTCCTGATTTTGTTTTATAATACTTGTTATATAATATTTTTAAAGTATTATTTGTTATTCTTCTTTTCGTTCTCAAGCTTCTTCATAGCTCTTACCTTAAGTGAAAGACCAAAGAGGTTGATGAAACCATCAGCATCATGGTGGTCATAAAGGTCTCCTGTTGTGAATGAAGCGATAGATTCGTTATATAATGAATATGGAGATGTTGTTCCGGCTTTGATGATGTTGCCCTTGTAGAGCTTGAACTTAACTTCACCAGTTACATATTCCTGAGTCTTTTCGATGAATGCCTGAAGTGCTTCACGAAGAGGTGTTTCCCACTTTCCTTCATATATAACCTGTGCAAACTTGTTAGCAACATTTATCTTTTCTGTTGTTGTATCTCTGTCAAGTATGAGTTCCTCAAGCTGCTGGTGAGCTTCATAAAGAATAGTTCCACCAGGTGTTTCATATACACCACGTGATTTCATGCCAACAACTCTGTTCTCTACGATATCAATAATACCGATACCATGCTTTCCACCAAGTCTGTTGAGTTCTCTGATGATGTCAGAAACCTTCATCTTCTTACCATTAACAGATGTAGGAACACCCTTTTCAAATGTCATAGTAACATATTCGCCTTCATCAGGAGCATCCTCTGGTGAGCATCCAAGTACAAGAAGGTGCTTGTAGTTAGGCTCGTTAGCAGGATCTTCAAGCTCAAGACCTTCGTGGCTGATATGCCATATGTTACGGTCACGGCTGTAGCTTGAGTCAGGGCTGAATGGAAGATGAATACCATGCTGTCTGCAGTATTCAATCTCATCTTCACGTGACTGAAGAGTCCATCTTGAATCTCTCCAAGGTGCGATGATCTTGATATCTGGAGCTAAAGCCTTGATAGTAAGCTCGAATCTGATCTGGTCGTTACCCTTGCCAGTAGCACCATGGCATATAGCAACAGCGCCTTCTTTACGTGCTATTTCAACAAGTCTTTTTGCTATAACAGGTCTTGCCATAGAAGTTCCAAGTAAATACTTGTTTTCATATACTGCATGAGCCTGTACACAAGGAACAACATAGTTATCGCAGAATTCATCTGTAACATCTTCTATGTATAACTTTGCAGCGCCACATGATAATGCTCTTTCTTCAAGGCCATCTAATTCTTCTTCCTGTCCACAGTCTGCGCAGACACAGATAACATCGTAATCAAATGTTTCTTTTAACCAAGGGATGATGGCAGTAGTATCAAGTCCGCCTGAATAAGCTAAAACAACTTTCTCTTTCATTAAAAAGTACCTCCATAGATATTTATAAACTCTGCCAATTATAATAAACTACTTATGCCTAAAATGCAATAGTAAAAAATGAATATTATGCAATTTTATGCATTAATTATGCATAAATATAAAAACATGCCTAATAAACCCTTTACATAAGGAAAAAAGTTGCTATAATGTAATTTATCATTTTTGTTAATCCATTTTTATATGTGGATTACTGATGAAAATATTCACACGAATGAATAATTACACATTCAGATGGAGGACGTATGGTTAAGGTTGGAATTATCGGTGCTACCGGATACGCAGGTAACGAATTAGTAAGAATTCTTTTAGGACACAAAGATGTTGAGATTGTATGGCTGGGTTCAAGAAGCTATATTGACCAGAATTATTCAGATGTATATAGAAATATGTTTAAGCTTGTTGATGCAAAATGTATGGATGACAATATGGATCAGCTTGCTAATGAAGTAGATGTTATATTTACAGCTACTCCTCAGGGCTTATGTGCATCTCTTGTTAATGATGAGATTCTTTCAAAGGTAAAAATAATCGACCTTAGTGCGGACTTCAGATTAAAGGATGTTGATATATATGAGAAGTGGTATAAGTTAGAGCATAAAGCTCCACAGTATATTGATGAAGCGGTTTACGGATTATGCGAAATTAACAGGGATAAGGTGAATAAGGATACAAGAATAATAGCTAATCCTGGTTGCTATACTACTACATCAATACTTACATTATACCCACTTGTAAAAGAAGGAATAATCAATCCGGATACTATTATAATAGATGCCAAGAGTGGTACATCTGGTGCAGGAAGAGGTGCAAAGGTAGCGAATCTTTTCTGTGAAGTAAACGAAAGCATGAAGGCTTATGGAGTCGGAACACACAGACATACGCCTGAGATAGAAGAACAGCTTGGATATGCATGTGGAAGAGATGACCTTAAGCTTATATTTACACCACATCTGGTTCCTATGAATAGAGGAATACTTGTTACAGCATATGCCAATCTTGCAAAGGATGTGTCTTATGAAGATGTGAAGGCAGCCTATGATAAGTATTATGATAAGGAATATTTTGTAAGAGTTCTTCCTAAGGATGTATGCCCTGAAACAAGATGGGTTGAAGGAAGCAACTTTGTTGATGTAGGATTCAAGCTTGAACCAAGAACAAACAGAATCATAGCTATGGGAGCGCTTGATAATCTTGTAAAAGGTGCAGCAGGACAGGCAGTACAGAACATGAATCTGTTATTTGGCTTTGAAGAGAATGAGGGACTTAAAATGGCACCTATGTTCCCATAATAATACATCGAAATGCAAAGGCAATTCGATGTATACAAGTTGCAAAAGCAACTTGAAAAGAAAAATTGTCGGAATGCAGGGGCAATTCAATGTATACAAGTTGCAAAAGCAACTTGAGAAGAAAAATTACGGAAATGCAAAGCAATGTTAATAATATATATTGAAATTCGGAGGTTGTGATTATGGAAATTATCGAAGGTGGAGTTACAGCAGCTAAGGGCTTTAAGGCAGCAGGTATGGCAGCAGGTATCAAGTATAAGAATGGCAAAAAGGATATGGCAATGGTATTTTCAGAAAAGCCATGTGTAACAGCTGGAACATTTACACTTAACAGAGTGTTTGCAGCACCTGTAAAGTGGGACAAGAGCATTGTATACAGTGAAGAGGGGGCACATGCAATAGTTGTTAACAGCGGTGTTGCCAATGCCTGCACAGGTACAGATGGTGATGAAGCCTGCGCACTTGAAGCAAAGACAGCAGGAGAGGTGCTTGGAGTTCCAGCAAAGTCAGTACTTTTAGGTTCAACCGGAGTTATAGGCATGCAGCTTCCTATGGATAGAATGTGTGCTGGAATCAAAGCACTTCCAGAGCTTCTTGATTCAACTAAAGAAGCAGGTACACTTGCAGCAGAGGCAATAATGACTACGGATACAAGAAGCAAGCAGGTTGCATGTACAGTAGAAATAGGTGGAAAGACAGTAACAGTTGGTGGTATGTGTAAGGGTGCAGGCATGATTCATCCACATATGGCAACTATGCTTTGCTTTATAACTTCCGATGCTGTTATTGATAAAAAGGCACTTCAGAAGATGACAAGTGATATAGTTGAGGATTCATTTAATATGATATCAGTTGATGGAGATACATCAACAAACGATACAGTTTTAGTTCTTGCCAATGGAGAGGCTGGTAACGAGAAGATTACAGAAGGATGTAAAGATTATGATACCTTCTATGAGGCTTTAAGCTATGTTCTTACAGAGCTTTCTAAGATGATTGCAGGTGATGGAGAAGGCTGTACATGTCTTTTTGAGGTACAGGTAAAGGGTGCTAAAGATAAGGAACAGGCTAAAATTCTTGCAAAGTCAATAGTTACATCAAACCTTACTAAGGCTGCAATATTCGGACACGATGCTAACTGGGGAAGAATTCTTTGTGCTATGGGTTATTCAGGCGTTGATTTCGAACCAGAAAAGGTTGATATATTCTTTGAAAGTTCAGCTGGAAAGCTTCAGATAGTAAAGGACGGAACTGCTACTGATTACAGCGAGGAGAAAGCAACAGAAATACTTTCACAGAATCCTGTAACTGCTATAGCAGATATAAAGCAGGGCAGCGCAGAGGCTACGGCATGGGGCTGCGACCTTACATTTGATTATATAAAGATAAATGCAGATTATCGTTCCTAACAAGATTTAAAAACCACAATTTAAAATCACCAATCCGGCGTAACAGCTACGGGTTCGTGAGTGTACGTATTAAGAAAGAGTAAATTATATTAAGGAGTCAAAAATGAGTACAATAGATATGGAAGAAGAGTTAAAAAAAGCACAGGTATTAGTTGAGGCTCTTCCTTATATACAGAAGTTCAGCAGAAAGATTATTGTTGTAAAGTATGGTGGAAGCGCCATGGTTGATGAAGAACTTAAAAGAAAGGTTATTCAGGATGTAGTTCTTTTAAAGCTTGTAGGGTTCAAGCCTATTATCGTGCATGGTGGTGGCAAGGAAATCAGTAAGTGGGTTGAAAAGTCAGGCATGACGCCAGAATTCAAGAATGGCCTAAGAGTAACAGACGAGCCAACTATGGAAATAGCAGAGATGGTTCTTAACAGAGTTAACAAGAGTCTTGTATCGCTTATAGAGGAGCTTGGTGTAAAGGCATGTGGCATATCTGGTAAAGATGGTGGAATGCTTAAGGTAGAAAAGAAATATTCAAAGGGTGAGGATATAGGATATGTCGGTGAAGTAAAGGATGTTGACACAACTCTTATACATTCACTTCTTAAGGATGACTTTATTCCAGTTATATGTCCTATAGGATATGATGATGATTTCCATTCATATAATATCAATGCAGATGATGCGGCATGTGCCATAGCAAGGGCAGTTAATGCTGAGAAGCTTGCATTCTTAACAGATATAGAGGGTGTGTACAGAGATTATAACGATAAATCAAGCCTTATATCAGAGCTTTCTACAACAGAGGCAAGAAAGCTTTTAGCAGGTGGTACAATAGGCGGTGGTATGCTTCCAAAGCTTAATAATTGTATAGATGCTATCGAGCATGGTGTTTCAAGGGTACATATTCTTGATGGACGTATCCCTCATTGCCTTCTTCTTGAAATATTTACTAACAAGGGTGTTGGTACAGCTATTCTTTCAGAAGGGGCAGAGAAGTTTTTTGAAACTAATCTGTAATATCTAAGGCTGCATAAAGCTGGCTGATTCCGACATCATAAAACATCATAAAATGTATGGAAAAAAAGAGCATATGGTGTTATTCTTTTTTTATCATATATCAGGAAAGGAAAAGTATATGGAAACTAAACAGATTATAGAAACAGCAGAAGAAAAGCTGATTCATACATATAACAGATATCAGATTGTACTTGATAAAGGTGATGGAGTAAGGTTGTATGATACTGATGGAAAAGAGTATCTTGATTTTGGTGCAGGTATTGCTGTATTCGCACTTGGTTATAACAATAAAGAATATAACGATGCACTTAAGTCCCAGATAGATAAGCTTATTCATACATCAAACTATTTTTATAACGAACCAGCTGTCAGTGCTGCACAGGCTATAACTAAGGCATCCGGCATGGACAGGGTGTTTTTTACAAACAGTGGTACAGAATCTATAGAAGGTGCTATAAAGCTTGCTAAGAAGTATGCTTATTTAAAGACAGGAAGAACAGATTCTGAAATCATTGCAATGCATCATTCATTTCATGGAAGAAGTATGGGAGCACTTGCTGTTACAGGTAATAAACATTACCAGGAAGCATTTGGTCCTATGATACCAGGAATAAAATTTGCAAATTATAATGATCTTGAAAGCGTTAAACAGTTGGTAAATGACAAAACTTGTGCTATTATATTTGAGACAGTACAGGGTGAAGGTGGAATATATCCAGCAACTAATGAGTTCATACAGGGTGTAAGAAAGCTCTGTGATGAGAAGGGTATTCTTCTTATACTTGACGAAATACAGTGTGGTATGGGAAGAACAGGTACAATGTTTGCATTCCAGCAGTATGGCGTAAAGCCGGATATTCTTACAGTTGCTAAGGCTTTAGGCTGTGGTGTGCCTGTAGGAGCTTTCCTTGCTACAGAAGAGGTGGCAAAGGCATTAGTTCCAGGTGACCATGGTACAACATATGGAGGAAACCCACTTGCATGTGCTGCAGCTACGAAAGTATTTGAGTTGTTTGAGAAACAGAATATACTTGCTAATGTTAAGGAAGTATCAGCTTATCTGGAAAAGAAGCTTGATGAGCTTGTGAAGGACTATGATTTTATAGTTGAAAGAAGAGGACTAGGACTTATGCAGGGACTTGAACTTTCAATCAGTCCGAAGGATGTTATAGCCAGGGCATTAGATAACGGACTTATTCTTTTCTCAGCAGGAACTAATGTAATCAGAATGGTTCCACCACTTGTGATAACTAAGAGTGATGTTGACGAGATGATAGATAAATTAAAGAAGTCATTCTAAAGCATTAATAAAAACATCGTATGGTCAATGGTGGATTATCTGGTTGAGTGTTCCTTAAGTATATGAAAAGGTTGGAAAGATTATGAAGATAATTAAAAGACTTATATCAGTCACCATGGTATGTGTTATGCTTATATCAGTAACGGCATGTGGCGGGACTGACAGGGATGAGGAAGCAAGAAAACTTGATATAGAAACACCTGTAACGATTAATGTCTGGTATGATAATAAAGATTATGAAAGATACCTTAATACCGTTGCATCAGGGCTTAAAGCTGCTAATAACCTTATTACGGTTAATCCTGTGTATATAGAAGCACAGGATATAATAGACACATTATATACTGAAACTGTAAGAAACAATAATGCACCAGATGTATATATTATGTCTGCAGAGAACAGTGATAAGGCATATCTTCTTGGACTTATGCTTGAAAATGATTCATATGGTGATATATATAATGAAAAGATATATGGAAAAGCTGCTATTAAATCAGCATCATATAAAGGAAAGTTATATGGTTATCCTGTAAGCTTTGATATGCCGGTTATGGTATATAATAAAAAATACGCTTCATCTGTTGATTCATATGATGAGATAAAACAGATAAGTAATAATTACCAGGTTACAGAAGAAAACCAGAATATAACGAAGGTATTTGATTTTGATGCATCTGATATGCTTATTAATTATCCATATGTTGGACGATATATGGATATAGGAGGAGATGTATCAGAGAATGCTGATATATTTACGATAGATGAGCTAAACTTTAAGAGAGCACTTAAGGAATATGCTTCATTAAAAAACACATTTGGAATAGACAGAAATGAGTCAACACACGATTCATGTCTTGATGAGTTTACACAGAATAAACTGCTGTATACGATAGTAAATACAAGTGATTTAAAAAAGATTGATGATTCTGGTGTGACATATGGCATTATACCGGTTCCTTATCTTTTAGAGGGCCTTGAATCAGTTCCTATGTCTATAACGACGCTTGCTGTTGTTAATCCGTATACATCTGATATCTCAGTTGCAAAGACAGTTGCCAGAGCAATATCATATGATTATGCAGCGGATATGCAGGCGCTCAGCGGTCATGTGAGTGCACGTGCAGACCTTATTAAAAAAGGTAGAAAAGCAGATAACACAGATTATAATATGCTGCATGATATATATTCTGATAGCATAGTTAAAGCTAAATATGTAGGAGTACAGAATATATATACAAGATATGAAATACTTATTCATCAGATATGGGATGGAAAGAGTATTGATGATGCGTACAATGAGTTCCATAAAGGTGTAGAGAGTTTTCTTACATCTATAAGATAAGGACTTTATAGTTATAAGAGCTGTAAAAGTTATAAAAACGTATATAAAACAGGTATAATTCCTGCTATTTAACTAATATTAATTAGTAGTTAAACTAATTATGGAGGTTGGTTAGATGGCAGGATTTATTATTGCTATTGTATCCGGAGCTCTTATGAGTATTCAGGGAATATTTAACACAAATGTTACGAAAAGCAGCAGTATATGGGTGGCAGCTGGCTTTGTACAGCTGACAGCACTTGCAACGTGTCTTATTATGTGGTTTTTTAATGGAAGACCTGAAGTTAGCGGGGTGTTAAGAGTTGATAACAAGGTGTCACTGTTAGGCGGTGTTATAGGAGCATTTATTACATTTACAGTAGTTAAGAGTGTATCAGAGCTTGGAATAGCCAAAGCAGAAATAACAATAGTGGTGTCACAGGTAATAGTAGCTTATTTAATAGAGCTTTTTGGATTGTTTGGAAGTAAAAAAGCTGAGTTTTCGTGGCTTAAACTGCTCGCACTCATAATAGCAGCCGGAGGCGTGTTTATGTTTTATATGGTCGGGAAAAATGAGTCATAAAAATGTATACACTTAATATTTTAATGATTTAAACTAATATAATGATGTGAATGTCAAAAGTAAATTTTGACTCATTCATCATACAATTATAATGACAAAATATCAAAAAAAATATATAATGTGCGTGAACGAAAAACTAAAAAATCTAAATATATAGTGTATGGTTTAATTAAGAAAAATAAGCATAGAATAAAGCTTGAAAGAAAGTCATAATAAAGTATAAATAATGATAAAATCATAATAGATAAGAGAGGTTGATATACATGGAAGATTTATTTAAAGTAACAGGAGAAGTAACACTGAAAAAAGGCGGCGGACGTGAACTTAAGGCTGGTGGTATGTGGATATATGATAACGAAATTGATACATATTCCAGTGGTGTCATAGATGGAGGACTTATAGAGCTTCATGATTTTGATGGATATTTTATGGGGATAGGTTTTGTTAACAGAAAGTCTAAAATAACAGTAAGAATGTTATCAAGACATGAAAGAAATATAGATGAAGCATTTATAGAACAGAGGGTAAGGGCAGCAGTAGAATATCGTCTTAAAACAGTTGATACATCTTCATGCAGACTTATATTTGGTGAGGCAGATTTTCTGCCAGGTATAGTTATAGATAAGTTTTCAGATGTGCTTGTAGTAGAATCTTTAGCACTTGGTATAGACAGACTTAAGCCTTTGATAGTTGATAAACTAAAGATGGTTTTAGCTGAAAATGGTATGACTGTCCGTGGCGTATACGAAAGAAGCGATGCCAAAGTAAGACTTCTTGAAGGAATGGATAGATTCAAGGGCTTCATAGGAGAAGAATTCGATACAAAGGTAGAGATAGCCGAGAATGGTGTGAAATATTATGTTGATGTACAGGATGGACAAAAGACAGGCTTTTTCCTTGACCAGAAATATAACAGAAGGGCTATTGGACATCTCTGTAAGGGAGCTAGGGTGCTTGACTGTTTTACACATACGGGTTCCTTTGCGCTTAATGCAGGAATATCAGGTGCCACAAGCGTTCTTGGAGTGGATGCATCAGAGCTTGCAGTAAGTCAGGCAAGAGAGAATGCGAAGCTTAATGGACTTGAGAATATAGTTCATTTCCAGTGTGCAGATGTGTTTGATCTTTTACCAGAGCTTGAGAAGAAGGGCGAAAAGTTTGATGTTGTTATATTAGACCCACCAGCGTTTACCAAGTCAAGAAATTCTATTAAGAATGCAGTTAAGGGTTATAGGGAGATTAATCTTCGAGGTATGAAGCTTGTTAAAGACGGAGGATTTCTTGCAACATGCTCATGCTCACATTTTATGGATCCAGAGCTATTTACCAAGACTATCGGTGAAGCAGCAAGAAATGTACATAAAAGACTAAGACAGATAGAATACAGAACACAGTCTCCTGACCATCCTATATTATGGGCGGCTGATGAATCACTGTATCTTAAGTTTTACATCTTCCAGGTCGTAGACGAACGCTAGGCGTTTGTCTGCAACCTGAAAATAAGGATCCTGCTTATATGGCTGTTAATATTCAGAAGCTTTTTCAGAAAGCTTTTCAAGTACTTCATAAGGCACGAAAAGATGTCCAAGACCACGTCCTAACTTGATGTTTGGTTTGTTTGCACCATGATAATCAGAGCCGCCTGATATAAGAAGCTTATGTTCAGTGGCTATTTTTCTTATATAGCGTTCATCTGCCGGCTTGTATGTTGAATATATGGCCTCTATTCCGTCAATGCCAGCACTGCATACATGTTCAAGCAATGCATTCATCTGGTCTTTTCCTAAGTGATATAAAACAGGATGTGCCAGTATGGCAGCACCATGAGCTTTATGTATCACAGCTATTGCTTCTTCTGGGTCAACCTTGTGTCTGTTTACAAAACAGGGCTTTCCAGGTGATAAATATCTGTCAAAGGCTTCATTTCTATCACCTGTATATTTGTTTTTTACAAGATAATCAGCAAAATGAGCTCTTGTAATAACAGCATCAGGATAAAGCTCACACATTTTATCATAAGTGATGTTAATGCCGATATCACAGAATTTCTCGCACATCTGGATATTTCTGTCAATTCTTGACTGGCGCTGGTATATAAGATAATCATTAATCTGTTTGTTGTTATGATCTAAAAACAGTCCGACAATATGAACCTCGGTGTTATTAAAGTTAGTGCTTAGCTCAACACCTGGAATTAATTCGACAGAGCTGTTTTTAGCTGCATCAAGGGCATCGGGTATACCATCAAGAGTATCGTGGTCAGTAAGTGCAATAGCACTTAAGCCTTCATTCTCTGCAAGTTTAATAAGTTCTTTAGGAGTGTTGGTTCCATCAGAATATGTTGAATGAACATGTAAATCAACCTTTTTCATAGTAATCCTCCATTCTTGCGCTGCTTCTTTGCGCATCTCAAGTTAAAATGTATCTGGTATTTTAGATGTATTATAACCCATAAAACGTATAAATGCATGGTTTTGTTGTTTATATAAATCATTGATAAGTTGTTTCATCAGATAAATTATTTGGTGAATATTTTATAGATATTTCAGATAAATTATTTCACACATAGTTCATTGAGAGTATGACATAGAATATGGTATACTATGTATAAACTTGAGCTGCGCAAAGAAGCTGCGCAAGAATGGAGGTTTATTATGGCAAGACAATTAGTCATTGGTGGATTTTACAGACATTTTAAAGATAAATTATATCAGGTTAAAGGAACAGCAATACATTCTGAAACTAAGGAAAAGATGGTTATATATCAGGGACTTTATGGTAGCTATGAGATGTATGTAAGACCATATGATATGTTTCTTAGTGAAGTCGATCATATAAAATATCCTGATGTGGTACAAAAATACAGATTCGAACTTATTGATATAAAGACAGGTAAATCACTAGAAGCTGATTATGAAGAGAACAATCAGAATATGGAATCAGAGAAATCAGAAGAATTAGAAGAATTAGAAGAATCGAAAGAATCAGAAGAATCGGAAGAATCAGAAGAATCGGAAGAATCAGAGGAAGACAGCAAGCTTATAAGATTCCTTGATGCGTATGATTATAAAGAGAAGCTTGATATTCTCACATCAATGAGGGGAGAACTTAATGATGGACTTATAGATATCATGGCAGAGTCAATAGAGGTGGCTGTTCCAGAGGGAGACATAACAGACAGATATAATTCACTTAGAAAATGTCTGATGGCACATACAAAATATGAAGGCCTTAGATTAAGACAATAATAAAAAATAATAAACTATTCAGATAATATAGTAAAATAGTTGTTTTGAATAACATAATTATCTGACAATTAACATAATATATGCATAAAAAGAAAAAATATTCAATAAAATTTGCAATTCACTTAAAATGTGTATAACTATGTGGATATTGTGGAAAAGTATATGGAAAAGTTAGACTAAATATAATACTGATTGCATAAGTTGTTAATAAGTGATATTATTTACGCGGTAACAAGAGAAATTAAATAATCACATAGGTATGATGATGGAGGTCAATTATGAATATAGTAGTATTAGCCGGAGGTACAAGTACAGAAAGAGACATTTCTATTATGACAAGTGTTAAGGTATGTGAGTCACTTAGAAGAAATGGTCATAATGCTAATATTATAGATGTATTTTTTGGAATAGAAGACAAGGCGGCAGAGACATTTTTTGATGATAACGGCAATGATCTTGAAAAGATAGCAGCTGATATGAAGAAAAAAGATATTCTTGTTGATGATGAGCTTGCAGATAGAAAAAAGAGCGGCAAGGGCTTCTTTGGTGATAATGTGTTAGCACTCTGTTTGAAGGCTGATATTGTATTCATGGGACTTCATGGAAGCAATGGTGAAGATGGTAAGATTCAGGCAGTGTTTGAGCTTATGGGAATAAAGTATACAGGTACAGACTATATAAGCAGTGCTATATCAATGAGTAAGGAGCTTACAAAGAAAGTACTTGTTCCAGATGGTATTCCTATGCCTAAGGGAGTGGCACTTAAGAAGGGACATAAGATAGAATACGTTCCTTATCCTTGTGTTGTTAAGCCATGCTGTGGTGGTTCAAGTGTAGGTGTATCTATTGTTTCCAATGAATCTGAATTCAAGAGTGCTTTAACAGAAGCATTTTCGTATGAGGATAATATACTTGTGGAGGAATATATAAAGGGCAGGGAATTCTCTGTAGGTGTACTTGATGGAAAAGCACTTCCAGTTATAGAGATAGAACCTTTAGAAGGCTTCTATGATTATAAAAACAAGTATAAGGCAGGAGCAACTAAAGAGACATGTCCAGCGGACCTTCCTAAGGAGATATCAGAAAAAATGCAGAGATGGGCAGAAAAAGCATGTGAATCTGCCGGGGTAACTACATATGCAAGAGTTGATCAGCTGCTTACAGAAGATGGTAGCATATACTGCCTTGAGATTAACACCCTTCCTGGTATGACAGCTACAAGTCTTTTACCACAGGAGGCACAGGCAGCTGGTATTTCATATGATGAATTAACTGAAAAGATAATAGAGATATCGCTTAAAAGATATGAATAAAAATATGGAGAACAAATATGCGTGGAATGACGTTAAGAGCCATGACAGAAGCCTGTAATGGCGTATATTATGGAAATGAAGCTAATCTTGAAAAAGAAGTTTCTGATATAACAACTGATAGCAGAAAGGTTACTAAAGGAAGCCTGTTTATTGCGATATGTGGAGAAAGAACAGACGGACACAAGTATATTGATGGCTGTTTTGAAGCAGGAGCTCTCTGCGTTATATCAGAAAAAGAACTTCCGGGACAGAAGAATTCATATATCAGGGTAAAGTCAAGTCTTCAGGCATTGAAGGATCTGGCGTTATTGTACAGAAATAATCTTGATATCAAAGTTGTTGGCATAACAGGAAGCGTTGGCAAAACAAGTACGAAAGAAACAATAAGCTATGTTCTTGAAGAAAAATATAAGGTTTTAAAGACAGAGGGCAACTTCAACAACGAAATAGGACTTCCGCTTACCGTATTCAGATTAAGAGATGATGATGAAATAGCAGTTCTTGAGATGGGAATAAGTGATTTTGGTGAGATGGAAAGACTATCAGAGATTGCACAGCCTGATATAGGTGTTATAACTAATATAGGTTTGTGTCATCTTGAAAATCTTAAGACAAGAGATGGAATACTGAAGGCAAAAACAGAGATGTTTAAACATCTTAAACCAGATGGTATTGCCATACTTAATGGTGATGATGATAAGCTTATAACAGTTGATGAGGTAAATGGAAAAAAACCGGTAAGATTCGGAATCAGCTACAAGGATGGTGTTTATGCGAGTGATATTAAGAATCTTGGGTTAGATGGAACAAGCTTTGTTATCAATGGTCTTAGCTGTGATGATACAAGCAAAGCATTTGAAGTGACAGTTCCAGTACCTGGATATCATATGGTATATAACGCACTGGCAGCAGCCTGCGTAGGTGCACAGTCAGGACTCACCAGTGTCCAGATACAGACAGGAATCTCTAAACTAAAAACTATAGCAGGAAGAAACAATATAATAAAAACAGATAAATATACAATCATAGATGATTGCTATAATGCTAACCCTGTTTCAATGAAAGCATCGGTTGATGTAGTTAATATGGCGCTTGGAAGAAAGGTATGTATATTAGGCAGCATGTTCGAGCTTGGAAGTGATGAAAAAAATCTTCATTATGATGTAGGGCAGTATATAGGAACAAGGAATATAGATGTGTTAATAACTATAGGTGAGCTTGCAAAGCATATAGCTATGGGAGCGGCTGATTACAAGGAAACACATTATGAAGCATATGAGTGTGATATACACAGCTATGAAACTATAGATGATTTTGAAAAAGAAGCCGGCAGTATTTTAAAAAATGGTGACAGTATTCTTATAAAGGCATCACATGCTATGAACTTTGACAGGATAGTTACTATGCTGTCAGAACAATAAAACAGATTACAGAACGGAGAATAAATATATGAAGAAAATGAAAAGAATTATAATATGCGTTACTGCAATTATGCTTATGTTGTCCTTTGTGGCATGTAAAAACAGCAAAAATTCAGAGCTTACAGGAAGCTGGACAGGCAGTAACGGAGGCTATGAGATAGCTTTTACTTTTAATGAGGATGGAACAGGTGTAATGTCTATAAGTGGTATCCAGTTAAATATAAGTTATTCAGTTGATGGTGAGAAGCTTACAATCAATAAGACTGTTCTTGATGGAACACAGACAGAAGATTATACATACAAGTTATCTAATAAAGGTAAAAAGCTTACACTTACAAGTGCTTCTGGCGAAACAGAGCTTACAAAGAATTAAAATGATACCGGGATTGTGGGAGTGCGTAACATAAGAACAATCCGTGTGTATAAAAGCAAGCCGGGGGTTTTTGCCCCCGGCTTCATTAAAATATAATTCTATATATTAAATATCTTATTCATAGCTGGTATTTTTTTCATAAGAAGTTTTGTGATATAGTAAGCAGCTATGCCATATATAATGCCTGTTATAGTTCCTGCTAATACATCTGTAGGATAGTGTACAGTTAAATAGAGTCTTGATACAGCTATTAATGCAGCAAGAACAAGTGCTGCAGTTCCTTCTTTTTTCTGCCACAGGAATATAGCTGTTGCAGCTGCAAATGATGCAGAGGAGTGACCAGAAGGAAATGAATAATCATGTATTGTCTGAAATATTCCATAAAGATTTTCAAAATTGTTACTGATTACAAAATTCTGGCCTTCAACCCAGAACGCACGAGGCCTTGCCCACATATGCTTCATAATACCATTGCAGAAGATGAGTGAAAGAATAAGGGCTATTGCCATTGACAGACCAACCTTTTTATATCGTTTTGGCAATATAATAAGCATAGCAGCAGCTAATATTATCCAAAATATCCCTCCATTACCAAGAGTTGTTATAAAGTACATTATAGGGTCTGTTATCGGGTTATGAAGAGATTCAAACCAGTGTAATATCTGAATTTCCATATAAGTAATCCTTTCTATTATTCATTGAATGTTAAAAATATGTAAAAATTATAGATAAAAACATTGGTTATGTCAATTTTTAAATCTTATAGTACGTTCACAGCTTGTTTTTCCCTTCTGATTCATAAATCCATAGCTGTATTCTTCTGTAATAAGTATGTCTATAAGCATATTATCTGTGTCAGCATATAAAACAGAAATAGTAAAAGTTCCATCAGAATTGATGCTTTTTTTAAAGGCTTCGTTAAATATAAGCATCATATCATGCAGCATAGATTCGCTATTATTTATAGTAGATGTAAAACCAGATAAACCAGAATTATAAGACGACGTTGTCTTTTTTACGGCATAATCAAAGGCATCATTGATATTCTGGTTTATTTCCATGTCACGATAGTTTTTATTGATGATTGAACAGTGAATCATAATTACGAGTAATATTATAATGGTTAAGCAGCTGCTGCTGATTGCAATGCGCATAAGTTCACCCCGTTTCTTTAATAACTGATACTATTGAACTAAAGGAGCACATTTTTTCTATATTAAATATGCCGGATTTAACAGGATACATAATAGTAACATTATAGTAGTCGTAATTATTAACTGTATCAAAATATTCTAAGTCTATAGAGCTGTTATACTGCATAGCGAGATTGTTTATCTTATGGTAAGTCAGGTTGTCGATATCGTGGGAGGGAGAGCTGTTGGCATGTATAGTTATTGTATCTTTTATATATTGCTGTAATTCCTGACCCTTGCATATACTTTTATTGATAAATATAAAATCAAGTGAGATTATGCAGATAAGAGCCATTATGACAAGATAGACAGAGCTTTCAATAATTGATTTCATATTAAACTGGATAATCCTTTCTTAGATGTATTATTATTCAGGACCATGAAAATCAGATAAGCTTTGCCCTGAATATTATGATGTCAGTGGTAAAACAAAACATTGAGCAGTGTGTTTTCAATCGATTCACATTTTGTAAGGAAAGCTGATATAAAGCCAATAGCTATACTAAAACAGATAAGCAGTATTATGATTCCGCCATATTCTTTTATAATAAATTCCATAAAACAGCAGCCTCCTTTAAGTCATAGTTTTATATAATAATTCTGAAAATGTGCCTATGGCAGGCAGCATAAATATGATAGCGACACTAATTTCGCCAAGCTTTTCAATAATAATATCCATAAGTACTCCTTTAAATGATTTTTGTGTGATTAAAGATATAGGGTTATGATTAACATCATGTCTACAGACATTTTCATAGCCATAAAAAATACAGGTATGTATTCCATGAATTTTAATATGCTTTCTTTGTCTTTATAGCTAAGCTCAGTCTGTTTGTTGATTAGATCGTTATTGCGCTGTATAAGAGTGCTTATTGTTTCATCAATACCTTTTTCATCAAGCTCAGATACAGAGTAAAGAGTTCTTATTGTTGCCATTATATCGGTCTGTTTGTATTCGGAAAGAAATTCATAGTATGGTTTTATATCTGATGGATCAGCTTCTATATCGCGTATGAAATTATCAAGTGACAGCCTGATAAGATAAGGACAATCATCATAGGTATCCTCGATTGAAGCAATAAGTGGTTTGTTTTCAAGGTTAATGGCTACATTTCTTAACCAGTCAGAAAAGCAGCTCCTGAGATTGTTTATAACCTGTTTTTTAGCTCTTCTTTTGTTTATAAAAGGGTATGAGAGAATGGCTAAAACAGCGAGTGAAATATAAGCTGTTATCAGATATTTTTTCTTTATTATCATAAATATAAGAATAGCTATAAGTATGATGATCAGCGGTAATATGTGCAGAATAACAGATGAAATACTAGTCTTATAAGCAAGCTTATAGTTACGGACAGATTGCTCTTTATTGTCGGAGTCGTTTAGCAGGCTGCTGCCATAATTGGTCTGTGTATATGCGTAGAAGAAGATACAGAGCAGTAAAAAGACAGTAGAGCTAAGCTGGAAGATATAGTTATTGGTTATACTGACGGAGCCTGTATTATACTTGTTAAGAATGCTGCACATAAGCATGGTTATTAATGAAAGTCCGATGCTTATAAATATGCCGGCAGTTGTATCACGTTTGATTATTTTTAATTCATATTCGTATTGATATATATTTTTCACCCATCTGTCAAAGTCTTTAAGAAGCACCTGCAGGGCGTTTTTATATCTGCCACCTTTAGTTTCAATATTTATCAGGAAATGGTGCAGTGTACGTACACGGCTGCAGTTATAGTTTTTTTCGATTATTTCAAGAGCTTCATAATATACATTATCTCCCATACCATATTCAAGTTCGTCAAGTGCGTCTTTAAGCAGTGCTTTTAAATGACCATCAGCAATAGCATAAGTATCTGATAGTGCAGTGTGTATTTTGGGAGTTCGTATAAAAGAATAAACCATCTGATGAAGATAAATATCAACATCTGAGAATTCTTTCATTCTATGATTATTGTGGTACTTTTTTCTTATAAGAAGAGGAAGAATAAGAAGACTGCATATTATTATGCATAGTATATATTTAAGCTTCAGCTTGAAAATAAGACCAACCAATGTAATACAGCCAGTTACACCTATTATTGAGATGATGTATTTACGTAGTGAAAAGCTATATCCATATTCAGATATATCACCTGATATAGAAGTTAAGGAAAAGTATTTAATTAACTTTTTCATATATATTCATAATCCCCTTTTTACTGAATTTGTTTATAATAGTTTCCGGTATTTTTTCATCTGTGAAAGAGCCATCCTCATATATTATTGTACATTGGTTGTTTCCGTTTTCACGTGATAAAAAGCCTACCTGTTTTATACGTCTTTTTTCATGTTTATCACATTCGATAAGAATGACTAGATCGATGTATTTATATATGCTGTTTATGAATCTTTCGTTTATGTTGCTGCTTCCAAGCATGTTATACATCCGGTCCGGTGTATCTCGTACATCATCAAGATGCATAGTCGTCATACAATATGAGCCGGTTGATAAACTGTTTAGAAGATGTGCAACCTCAGGACCGCGGGATTCCGATAGCAGGATCCAGTCAATGTTATGTCTTAGCCCTGCTTTTATAATATCAGGGTAAGTAATCTTATCATCCACGAAAAATTCCACACATTTTTTGTTAGGATTGATTTTTCTATAGTGGATTTCCTGATTGTCTTCATATACACCTGCTTTTTCGTTGTGTGGGATTTTGGTTGTGAGATATTTGACAAGTTCGGTTTTACCAGCATGAGGCTGGCCTCCGACAACAATACTAAGATGTGCAGACACACTGTTTTCAAGAAGATTTATTATGCTTTCAGGAGCGTATCTGGATTCGATAAGTGTCATATGGTCGAATCTTAGATATTCAGGTATTTTTCTGATGGACATACTTTTTTTCTGACATCTGGATTCATGCCATATAGATATTCTTAAGTTCTCTGTGTTAGCTTCAAGTATGGGGCGGCTGCGGTTGAACTGTACGCCCATAATATTAGCAAGCTTTATGGATATATTTTCAACATATTTGTCGCTTAATTCCTTGCCTGATATGTAGCTCCCGATGCCAAGCTCTGTTATCCATAGATTATAGCCATCCCATTCAATATCAGTTATTTTTTCGTTATCTATTTCGTCTGATATCTCGCTGAATAATTCGTCTTTGTTTTTTTCTATTAATTCTTTTAAGTCTAAGCTGTTCATATTCTCCTCGTCTTTACTACAATGTTCTGCACATCTGTTAAAAATGCAGCAAAATCACATCACAACAGGTTAATAGCTGCATTATATTATGGCGTGTTAAAAGCATTGCGAATCTGTGTTTCATATTCGATTCCGCTGACAGCTGTTTTGGTTTTGTTTGAAATAGTTGTAACGACAGCAGCTGTTAGAAGAAGTGCTGCAAGTACTCCTGCAAGGGCTATTATGACCTTTCCGTAATGTTCTATGATATCATGCATATAAAATACCTCCTTTTGATATATAAAGTAAATGAAATGATAAAACAAAAAATAATCTTATAAAAAAATAAAGTTAATGGGAAACAAAATACCTGACAGGTAATGATAATGCATATTGAGTTGATACATATCGAACTATTATATGTATAAGCATAAAACTTAATATGAATTCTCTTAGATATAATGATAAGCGCTTTTCATGTTGTTACTATAACACTATATTTTATATTTGTAAAGTAATATTTTTAAATTCTTTCTTTTGTTTAAAAACTTATGGTAAATATAATTGCATTTTGTTTGTATTTTATTTTTTTATGTATTGACATTTGAACATAATGTGCTAATATAAAACTGCTTTTATAAAGTACATTTATAAAAGCGATTTCAAAATGATATAAAGAATAAAAAAGTAACAGTATGTACAATAATGTGCAGAATGGAGGTACAGAATTAAGATGAATAATGAAATGTGTGTTGAAAAGATGCCGATAACAGAAGAATATCTTGAGAAGATGAATGCATATTGGCGTGCAGCTAACTATTTATCAGCAGCCCAGTTGTATCTTTTGGATAACCCTCTTTTAAGAGAGCCTTTAAAGGCAGAGCATATTAAGAAAAAGATAGTAGGACATTGGGGAACAGTTCCTGGACAGAATTTCGTATATTGCCATATGAACAGGGCTATTAAGAAATATGATCTTGATATGGTTCTTATATCTGGTCCTGGACATGGTGGTAACTTCTTTGTAGCTAACTCTTATCTTGAGGGAACATACAGCGAAGTATATCCTAATGTAAGTCAGGATATGGCTGGTCTTAAGAAACTTTGCAAGCAGTTTTCATTTCCAGGAGGAATCTCAAGCCACGTTGCCCCTGAAACACCTGGTTCTATCAATGAGGGTGGTGAGCTTGGATATTCAATAGCACACGCATTTGGTTCAGTATTCGATAATCCAGATCTTATCACTACATGTATTGTAGGTGATGGAGAAGCTGAAACAGGTCCATTAGCAACTGCATGGCACTCTAATAAGTTTCTTAATCCTGTTACGGATGGTGCAGTACTTCCTATATTACATCTTAATGGATATAAGATCAGTAACCCTACAGTATTCTCACGTATATCTCATGACGAGATAGAGAGCTTCTTCCATGGCTGTGGCTGGAAGCCATACTTTGTTGAGGGTGATGATCCTATGACTATGCATAAAAAGATGGCAGAGACTGTTGATACTGTTATTGAAGAGATAAAGGAAATACAAAGACAGGCAAGACAAGAAGGAAAAACTGAACGTCCATTCTGGCCTATGATCGTTCTTAGGACTCCTAAGGGCTGGACAGGTCCTAAGGTTGTTGATGGCAAAGAAATAGAAGGAACCTTCAGAGCACATCAGGTACCAATAATGATGGATAAGCCAGAACATTTACAGCAGCTTAATGAATGGTTAGAGAGCTATAAGCCAGAAGAACTGTTCGATGAAAATGGCAGACTCATACCAGAATTAAAAGCACTTGCACCAGAAGGTGATCATAGAATAAGTGCTAATCCACATGCCAATGGTGGAAAGCTTTTAAGAGACTTAAGACTTCCTGATTTCAGGGATTATGGTGTTGATGTTCCATTCCCAGGAGCTAAGGAAGGTCAGGATATGATTGAGCTTGGAGGCTTTATAAGAGATATCTTTAAGCTAAATGAAGAAACAAAGAATTTCCGAATCTTTGGACCAGATGAAACTATGTCTAACAGATTAGGAAAGGTGTTTGAAGAAACAAACAGAGACTGGAACAATGCACTTAAGGATAATGATGAATTCCTTGCTAAAGATGGACGTGTAATGGATTCAATGCTTTCAGAGCATATGTGTGAGGGATGGTTAGAGGGGTATCTTCTTACAGGCCGTCATGGATTTTTTGCAAGCTATGAAGCATTTATAAGAATAGTGGATTCTATGGCTGCTCAGCATGCAAAGTGGTTAAAGGTATGTTCACAGCTTCCATGGAGACAGTCTATAGCATCACTTAACCTTATTCTTTCATCAAATGTATGGCAGCAGGATCATAATGGATTCACACATCAGGATCCAGGCTTCCTTGACCATATTGCAAATAAGAAGGCAGATGTTGTAAGAATGTATCTTCCACCAGATACTAACTGCCTGCTTTCATGCTTTGATCACTGTATAAGAAGCCGTGATTATGTAAATGTTCTTGTGACATCTAAGCATCCAAGACCACAGTGGCTTACTATGGAACAGGCTGTTAAGCATTGTACACAGGGCGTAGGTATCTGGGAATGGGCAAGTAATGACCAGGGTGAAGAACCAGATGTTGTAATAGCAGGTTGTGGTGAAACACCTACACTTGAGGCGCTTGCAGCAGTAACTATATTAAGAGACAACATGCCAGAGTTAAAGATCAGATTTATCAACGTAGTTGACCTGTTCAAGCTTCAGTCTAATACACAGCATCCACATGGTCTTTCAGATACAGATTATGATGCATTGTTTACAAAGGATAAGCCAATTATATTTGCATTCCATGGCTATCCAACACTTATACATGAGCTTACATATTACAGACATAACAGAAATCTTCATGTATTCGGATATCAGGAAGAAGGTACAATCACAACTCCATTCGATATGAGAGTACAGAATGAGATTGACAGATATCATCTTGTTGAGGCAGTTATTAATGCACTTCCTCAGCTTGGAAACAAGGGCTCATACCTTCTGCAGAAGATGAGAGACACACTTGTTGCACATAAGCAGTATATAAGTGAGTATGGCATGGATCTTCCTGAGGTTCAGGAATGGAAATGGCATACACCAGAAAACAGATAAAATATATAACTGGTATGTATGGGGCTGGTTTAAAAAATGTTAAATAAAAATCATTGTACATATTGCAAAATACAAAGAAAAATAATATTATATAAGTAACTTTTTGCAATGTATTTATTAAAAGTACAGGATTACTATAACCGGATATGGAAAATGCGATAACAGATATGCATTTTCCATATTCAGGTTTAACAGAATGGAGGATTTTACAATGAATAACAAACCAGAGATTAAGATTGGTATTGTAGCAGTAAGCAGGGATTGTTTCCCTGAAAGTTTATCAGTTAACAGAAGAAAGGCACTTGTAGAAGCATATAAAAACAAGTATGATGCAGCAGATATCTATGAATGTCCAGTATGCATAGTAGAAAGTGAGATACATATGCAGCAGGCACTTGAAGATATAAGAAAAGCAGGCTGTAATGCACTTTGTGTATATCTTGGCAACTTTGGTCCTGAAATATCAGAAACTATGCTTGCAAAGTATTTTGATGGTCCTAAGATGTTTGTTGCAGCAGCAGAGGAAACATCAGCCAATGGCGGACTTGTAGGCAACAGAGGAGATGCTTACTGTGGTATGCTTAATGCAAGCTATAATCTTAAGCTAAGAGGTGTTAAGGCTTATATTCCTGACTATCCTGTAGGAACAGCGGATGAATGTGCAGATATGATTCATGAGTTCCTTCCAGTTGCAAGAGCTGTATATGCACTTAATAACCTTAAGATAATAAGCTTTGGTCCAAGACCTAACAACTTCCTTGCATGTAATGCACCTATTAACCAGTTATACAATCTTGGAGTTGAGATTGAAGAAAACTCAGAGCTTGACCTTTTTGAAAGCTATAACAAGCATGCTGGTGATGAAAGAATTCCTTCAGTAGTAAAGAGTATGGAGGATGAGCTTGGAGCTGGTAACAAGAAGCCAGAGATTCTTTCTAAGCTTGCACAGTATGAACTTACACTCCTTGACTGGATAGAGGTGCATAAGGGCTCAAGAAAGTATGTTGCCATAGCAGGAAAATGCTGGCCGGCATTCCAGACACAGTTTGGTTTCGTACCTTGCTATGTTAATTCAAGACTTACAGCTATGGGTATTCCTGTATCATGTGAGGTTGATATATATGGAGCACTTAGTGAGTTCATCGGAACTGTTGTAAGTAACGATACCGTTACACTTCTTGATATTAACAATACGGTACCTTCAGATATTTATAACGAAGATATCAAGGGTAAGTTTAACTACACAATCAAAGATACATTTATGGGCTTCCATTGTGGTAACACAGCTTCAGGCAAACTTGCATTCTGTGAGATGAAGAATCAGATGATCATGGCACGTTCACTTCCAGAAGAGGTTACTAATGGAACTCTTGAGGGAGATATTGTCCCAGGAGATATCACATTCTTCAGATTACAAAGTACTTCTGACAGCCAGTTAAGAGCATATATAGCACAGGGTGAGGTTCTTCCTGTAAGAACACGTTCATTCGGTTCAATCGGAATATTTGCAATTAATGAGATGGGAAGATTCTACAGACATGTACTTATAGAGAAGAATTATCCTCATCATGGTGCAGTTGCATTTGGACATTTTGGAAAAGCATTATTTGATGTATTTAAATATATCGGTGTTGAAGATATTGCTTATAACCAGCCAGCAGGTGTACTTTACAAGTCTGAGAATCCATTTGCATAGCTTTGGACTACAGATTAAATATATTTACTTACTAAAGCTAAGCTAAAGAATAAAGTTAAGCTTTAGCCAGTTAACCAGCGGGATGGACATAAGAGATTACAGCAGCATATTGCTTATCTGGTGATCATAATATTAGTCCATTCCGCTTTTTTATTAGATAATATAAAATGAGATAATATGAGTGTCATTAAGTTTCAAATGCTTATTTTATGGGAACAGAGGCATCTGTGACTTTTAAGATACTTATATTATAAGGAGGTAGGTATGTATTATATAGGAGTGGATTTAGGAACATCATCAGTAAAGCTTATACTTATGGAGGCTTCGGGTAACATAGTTAACACGGTTTCTAAGAGTTATCCGATAGATTTCCCTAAGCCAGGCTGGTCAGAACAGAATCCGTATGACTGGTATGATAAAACATGTGAAGGCATAAGAGAGCTTGTTGCAGGATATAACAAAGACGATATTGCAGGAATAAGCTTTGGTGGACAGATGCATGGGCTTGTTATATTAGATGAAGATGATAATGTTATAAGACCGGCTATTTTATGGAATGATGGAAGAACAACTAAAGAATGTGATTATCTTAATAATGTTATCGGAAAATATAAGCTTACAGAATATACAGCTAATATTGCATTTGCAGGCTTTACAGCGCCAAAGCTTCTGTGGGTTGAGGAAAATGAGCCACAGAATTTCAAAAAGATAGCTAAGATAATGCTTCCAAAGGATTATATAGCTTACAGATTTACAGGGGTTCATTGTACGGATGTTTCTGATGCATCCGGTATGTTACTGCTTGATGTTAAGAACCGCGACTGGTCTGATGAAATGATCAGAATATGCGGCATAAGCAGAGAACAGCTTCCTAAGCTTTATGAAAGCTATGAAAAGGTCGGCTGCCTTACTAAAGAAGCAGCTGATACACTTGGATTGACAGACAAGGTGATAGTAGCTGCAGGTGCAGGAGATAATGCAGCAGCAGCTGTAGGAACTGGAACAGTAGGAGATGGTATGTGCAACATTTCGCTTGGAACAAGTGGAACAATATTCATCTCTAACAAAGAGTTTGGTGTTGATAATAACAATGCTCTACATTCGTTTGACCATGCGGATGGATACTATCATCTTATGGGGTGTATGTTAAGTGCGGCATCATGCAATGGCTGGTGGATGGATACGATTCTTAAAGATAAGGATTATAAATCAGCACAGGAATGTATAACAGATGATATGTTAGGAAACAATCATGTTTATTTCTTGCCATATCTGATGGGAGAACGTTCACCTCATAACAATCCACTTGCAAGAGCTACATTTACAGGAATGACAATGGATAGTACAAGAACAGATATGACACAGGCTGTACTTGAAGGAGTAGCATTTGCAATAAGGGATTCCTTTGAGGTAGCTAAGGGGCTTGGTATTAATATAACAGAAACAAGAATGTGTGGCGGTGGTGCCAAAAGTGAGCTGTGGTGCCGTATTATGGCTAATGTACTTGGTATAAAGGTTGACCTTTTAAAATCAGAGGAAGGTCCGTCTATGGGAGCAGCTATGCTTGCCATGGTTGCAGCTGGCGAATATGGAAGTGTAAAAGAAGCAGCAGATAATATAGTTAAGATATGTAAAACAATAGAACCACAAAAAGCGATTGCAGACAGATACAATTCACGTTATAATACATTTAAACAGATATATCCAGCATTAAAGCCGGTATTTGATGAGATGTAGCTGTATATAACATGGCTTAAGCATACAGCTATGCATAATACAGGTGCTTTTATGTGGATTTATGAGATTATCTTTTATGTGGATTTATAAGATTATCAAAGCAGATTATGAATAAGAGGAGATTACACTATGAAATTTTTTATTGACACAGCTAATGTAGATGATATCAGAAAAGCTAATGATATGGGAGTTATATGTGGGGTTACAACTAACCCTTCATTAATAGCAAAGGAAGGCAGAGATTTTAATGAAGTAATAAAAGAGATTACAAGTATAGTTGATGGACCTATCAGTGGAGAAGTAAAGGCAACAACAGTAGATGCAGAAGGCATGATTAAAGAGGGACGTGAAATAGCAGCTATTCATCCTAACATGGTAGTAAAGATCCCAATGACAGTTGAAGGCCTTAAGGCGGTAAAGGTACTTTCATCTGAGGGCATTAAGTGTAATGTAACACTTATATTCTCAGCTAACCAGGCTCTTTTAGCAGCCAGGGCAGGCGCTGCATATGTATCTCCATTCCTTGGAAGACTTGATGATATATCACAGCCAGGCATACAGCTTATTGAAGATATAGTTGGTATATTTTCTAACTATGATATACAGACAGAGATTATCTGTGCAAGTGTAAGAAATCCAATACACATTACAGACTGTGCACTTGCAGGAGCTGATATAGCAACAGTTCCATATAAGGTTATAGAGCAGATGGTACACCATCCATTAACAGATGCAGGTATAGAAAAGTTCCAGAAAGATTATAAGGCAGTGTTTGGTGAATAAATGATATCTACAACTAGAATAACCACATCAGAGGTTAGAAAATATAATAAAAACAGAATATTCAGGCTCATATATAACAGTAACAGCATATCAAGACAGGAGATTGCTGATAAGCTTGGATTATCACTTCCAACTATCAACCAGAATATAAAGCTTTTAAAAGAAGAAGGACTTATTCTTCTGGAGGGAAACTTTGATTCTACTGGTGGAAGAAAAGCACAGATGATAACTGTAAATGCGGCGGCCAGATATGCTGTAAGTGTCAATATATGTCCTTTAGAGATAAGGACAAGTCTCATAGACCTTAATGGGGAAATAAAAGATGAGATAAGCCTTAAGACGGAGTTTGCTACTGATAGTGAGTATGGAGTCAAGGTATCCGAGCTTGTGGAAAATGTCATAAAGGCGAATCATATATCAAAGGACAATCTTTTAGGTGTTGGAATCACTATGCCAGGTATTTTTAACGAAGATAACAGCATGATTATATTTTCACCACCTCTTAAGGTTAAGAATTATAAGACTGAAAATATAACAAAGCATATACAATATGATTATATTGTACAGAACGATGCAAGAGCTAATGCATTTGCGGATTACTGGTATTCACATAAGAATGAGAATACAGTCAGGGAAGAATTAGAAGAAAAGCTGTATCTTATGGTCAGCGATGGTGTAGGTGGCGCATGTGTAAGCAACAACACTATTATGAAGGGTGAACATAACAGATATGGAGAATTCGGACATATGACACTTTATCCAGGTGGTAAGAAGTGTATGTGTGGAAGAAACGGCTGTCTTGAAGGATATGTGTCAACGAAGAACATATCAACAGACATAGGAATGACACTTGATGAGTTCTTTGAAAAGGTAGAGAAAAAAGATGATAAGTGTACAAGACTGTTTGATGAATATCTTGATAATCTCACAACAGGTATTAACAATCTTTATGTAATATTCGACAGAGATATTATTATAGGTGGAGTTATGTCAAGATACCTTACAGGATACGTGGATGACATAAAAGCTAGACTTGCATCAAAGTTCTCTTTTGATACAGATGGAAGTTACTTTTCACTATCACAATGCACCTCCAAACGAGCCGATACCGGAGCCGCCATAATGTTCCTCACAAACTACATAAACAGCATATGATAATACCAGGGTCGAAAATACATAAAGCCGTTCGTGCTAGCACGAAAAAGGCTTTAAGTATTTTCGACCCGCCAAACATGAGAATGGAGCGATTTACGAAGATTTACTGTGTTAATCAGAAAGGGGATATATGAGGGGATTTACTACAACTAAATTAAAGAATATAATCAGTCTTGAACACTGCGTCGTTAGATTTGTTATGGCGTGGTGTTTTATTTGTATAATACAGACTATAACTATAAACAGCATGAATACTGCAATAAATGAACTGGAATATGTGAAGCTTGTTAACATGCCGGTCATGTATGCATGCATAATTATACTCACTCTGGCATTATATTATGTATTTTATAAGCTTGAGAAAAGGATGGGATATATGTCACGTCATATAGAGGGAATCATGCTTATAGTGCTTGTACTTGTTTATGCATGCATATGCGTTTTCCAGTATAATGATATATATTTTGTAGCAGCTATGGCAGCACTTGTATCACTGTCGATTATATATTATGCAGGATATGCAGGAATAAATGGAGTGACACTTACGAGAAAAAGATATATTGCTGTTATAGCAGGAGCAGCAGCTTTGTATACATGCTTTGTCAGCTTCTGTATGGTGACAAGATATTTATCATATGGCTCACCTAATTTTGATATGGGACTTTTTTCGCAGATGTTTTATTATATGAAAACAACAGGAACGATGAATACTACAAGTGAAAGAGACTACCTTTTATCACATATGTGTGTGCATATATCACCAGTGTTTTACCTTATATTACCTGTATACATGCTGTTTTCATCACCTGTCACGCTGGAAATAATACAGCCTCTGCTCATAGCCTCAGCAGTAGTGCCATTAGCACTTATATGCCGCAGCAGAAAGCTGTCAAGGTGGGAAACATCACTTATTATAATCATATACAGCTTTTATCCGGTTATAAGCGGAGGCTGTTTTTATGACATACATGAAAATATGTTTTTTCCGCTATTCCTGTGCATGTTTCTTTTGTTTATGGAAAAAGATAACAATATAGGAATGTGTATATCAGCGGTGTTTGTATGGCTGATAAAAGAAGATGCAAGTGTGCTTATGATGTTTGTTGGACTATATATGATGTGCGATAGCAGAAAACGTAAAAAGGGTATTATTCTTTTTATATCATCAGCTTTGTATTGTTTATGCGTTTGCCTGATTTTAAAAAACATAGGTACTGGTGTTATGTCGGGACGTTATAATAATATGATACCTGAGGGCGATGGAAATATGTTTTCTGTCATAAAGACAGCATTTGCCAATCCGGCATATCTTATGACACAGATATTTTCATCAGGTAAGATAACATTTATAATCCAGACTATGGGTGTTCTTTTATTTTTACCGCTTGTTACTAAAAAGTGGTCAAGATACATCCTGACAGGTCCATATGTGCTGTTTAACCTCGTGACAGATTATCAATATATGCATAGTATATATTTTCACTACGTATTCGGTTCGGGTGTCCTTCTTATATATCTTACTATACTGAATGTGTCAGATATGGATATGCATAAGCGGCTGAAAATGTTATATATAACAGCTTCTGCTACGATAATATTCTTTACGTCATATAACATGCCAAAGCTTGAAAATGCTGTTGGTTATTTTGATGAGGACAGGCAGGAAACATACAGGATAATAGATGAAGGACTGTCATATATACCTGATGATGCGAGCGTTACAGCAACAACATTTTTATGCGCCAGATTATCAGAACGAAAAGAACTGTATGAGTTATATTATACGGATAAAAGTACAGAATACATAGCACTTGATTTAAGAGGACATAATAAAGATTATGATGAAAATAAATATTTGCAGGATAGCAGATATGAAACAATTTATTATTCTAAGGGAAAGATAGCTGTATTCAGAGATGTATTATATGAATGATTGCAAAAATGACTATGCAAAAAAATGACTGTGCAAAAATGATTGTGTAAAAATGATTGTTGAATGATTATTGAATAAATTGCAGGATTTGATATAATTAGACTATATGATGTCTTTATGGACATTGACATGTAAAAGATGGAGGATAATAAGATGATAGCAGAATCTATGAAAGCACTTGTTAAAGGAAGCTCAGTAATAAGAGCTATGTTTGAAGAGGGTAACAGACTTGCCAGAATATATGGTGCAGAGAATGTATATGACTTCTCATTAGGAAACCCTAATGTAGCGGCACCGGCAGAGGTTAATCAGGCGATTAAGGATGTAGTTGATGAAGAAGATTCTGTAGTCCTTCATGGATATATGAGTAACTCAGGTTTTGAGGATGTAAGAGAGGCTGTTGCACAGTCACTGAATAAAAGATTTGATACACATTTTAACAGCAGCAACATTGTTATGACAGTAGGAGCAGCAGGTGGTCTTAATACTATACTTAAGACTATTATTAACCCAGGTGATGAAGTCCTTACATTTGCACCATTCTTTGGAGAATACAGGAATTATGCATCCAACTTTGGTGCAAAGCTCGTTGCGGTATCTCCTGATACTAGCACATTCCAGCCTAAGTTTGATGAGTTTGAAAAGCTTATTAACAAGAATACAAAGGCAGTTATTATTAATAATCCGAACAACCCTACAGGTGTTGTTTATTCAGAAGAAACTATAAAAAAGCTTGCTAAGATTATGGAGGATAAGCAGAAGGAGCTTGGTATTGAGATATTCCTTATAGCAGATGAACCATATAGAGAACTTGCATATGATGGTGTAGATGTGCCATATCTTACTAAGTATTATGATAACACTATTGTAGGTTACTCATATAGTAAGTCACTTTCGCTCCCTGGTGAGCGTATAGGATATCTTGTTATACCAGATGAGGTGGCAGATTCAGCAGATATGAAGGCAGCAGCATCAGTTGCCACACGTATTCTTGGTTTTGTTAATGCACCATCACTTCAGCAGAAGGTTATAGCAAGATGCCTTAATGCAAAGGTTAATATAGAAGCATATGATAAGAACAGAAGAGCATTGTATGAAGGACTTACTGAGCTGGGCTTTGAGTGTGTTAAGCCAGAAGGAGCATTTTATCTTTTCGTGAAGTCACCAACAGAGGATGAAAATATATTCTGCGAAACGGCTAAGAAGCATAATATACTTATTGTACCTGGCTCTTCATTTGGTTGTGCAGGTTATGTAAGAATGGCTTATTGTGTTTCATACGATACTATAATTAACTCTCTTCCAAAGTTTGCAGAGGTTGCAAAGGAAATGGGAGTTAAGAAAAACTAATCATAGTATGGATATATAAGAATAGATATGAAAAGAGGAAGAATACGTGAAAGCTTGGGAGAATAATATAAGAAAAGTTGAACCATATGTTCCAGGAGAACAGCCAAAAGATACAGATGTGATTAAACTGAATACTAATGAGAATCCTTATCCACCAGCTCCAGAAGTAGGAAAAGCAGTTATGGATACAGATATAGACAGACTAAGGTTATATCCTGATCCGGATGTTACAGAGCTTGTAAGTGCTATAGCTGATTATTATGGCATGAATAAGAATCAGGTCTTTGTAGGAGTGGGTTCAGATGATGTATTGTCTATGTGCTTCCTTACATTTTTTAATGGAAATAAGCCTGTACTGTTTCCAGATATTACATATTCCTTCTACAGTGTATGGGCAGACCTGTACAGAATTCCTTATGAGAAGCAGGCTCTGGATGAAGATTTCAACATAAAGCCACAGGATTATTATAAGGAAAATGGCGGAGTTATATTCCCTAATCCTAACGCACCAACAGGATTATATATGGGACTTGATAAAGTAAGAGATATAATTGAACACAACAGAGATGTTGTTGTTATAGTTGATGAGGCATATATTGATTTTGGTGGACAGTCAGCAAAAGAGCTGGTTAATGAGTATGACAATGTTTTAGTTGTACAGACATTTTCAAAGTCACGTTCTATGGCAGGTATGAGAATAGGATATGCATTTGGTTCTCCAGAACTTATAAAAGCCCTTAATGATGTTAAGTTTTCTTTTAACTCTTATACAATGAATATGACATCTATTAAATATGGTGTGGCATCAATCAATGATAAGGCTTATTTTGATGAGTGTGTAGGAAGAATCATTAAAACAAGAGAAAAGGCAAAAGGCTCACTTACAAAGCTTGGATTTACATTTCCAGATTCAAAGGCTAATTTCATATTTGCCACACATAAGAGTGTGCCAGCAAAGGAAATATTTGAAAAGCTTAAAGCAAAGAAAATATATGTAAGATATTTCAACCAGCCGGGTATAGATAATTATTTAAGAATAACGGTTGGTACAGATGAACAGATGGATAAACTTATACAGGCATTATCAGATATAGTAGCCTGATTATAATTATCTATCATGACATTAAAATGTTTATGAATAAAATACAGGAGTGAAGAAATATGGCTGTACCATTTGAAAACAGAAATTTTCATAAAGAACTTGAAAAAATGGTAGAAAAACTAAAGACAGAAGGAAAGGTGCCTACGTTGCTGCTTCATAGCTGCTGTGCACCATGCAGCAGCAGCTGCATAGAGTTTTTATCAAAATATTTTCATGTTACTGTATTTTACTATAATCCCAACATATCAGAAAGTGCAGAGTATAAAAAAAGAGTTGAAGAACAGATAAGATTCATAAGGGAGTTTGACACGCCTTATAAGGTATCTTTTATAGAAGGTGATTATGAGCCGGAAAAGTTTTATAAAACAGTCAGGGGGCTTGAAAAAGAGCCTGAAGGTGGTAAAAGATGTTTTAAATGCTATGAACTAAGACTTAGAAAGACAGCCGAATTAGCTAAACAGCTTGGCTTTGATTATTTTACAACAACGCTTACTATAAGTCCTTTAAAAAACAGTGTCATATTGAATAAAACAGGACTTAAAGTGGCACAGGATATGGGAACACAGTATCTTTTATCTGATTTTAAGAAAAAAGAAGGCTATAAAAGATCTATAGAACTGTCAAAAGAGTATAATCTATATAGACAGAATTATTGTGGCTGTGTATATTCTAAAAGAGAAGAAAAATAATATGATGTAATGGTAAAAAAGGTTATGAATCAGTTATATACACCAGGCGTGTATATCAGTAAAATGTAAAGGAGATAAGTATATGGCTAAAAAGAAGAATGGTTTATTAAAGTTTGCAGTGGGTGTAGGTGCAGCAGCAGTTGCAGGAAAGGTAGCTTACGATAAGGTTAAGGCAGCTAAGAATAAGCTTACTAAGGAAGAACAGGATAGTGCAGAGCTTGAAGTACGTAAGTATAATGCAGTATGTGAAAAAAGAGATGTTGAAATAGAAGACGAAGAGTTCATGGGCTGTGAGGTTAAGGCGATAGCATCTAAGCTTACAGTTGATCTTTCACTGGCTGTTTTTGAAAAGGATGTTTATATTAACTTTGAAAGTATAATCAGTAATGTTTCTATCATACTTCCTGATGGGGTAAATGTTACATGCGATATCGATAAAAAGCTTGCAGGAGTACATAATTATGTGGAAAACACAGATGAAGAAGGTATCCATACTGTATATATAATCGGTAAAGCAGTACTTGGCAGTGTTGAAGTTATTCCAGTGAATTTCTATGTTGATGATGAAGATGTTGAGGAAGATTTTGATGATGATGCAGCATTTCCAGAATCAGATGATGTGGAAGTAAAGGTTATAAATGAAACAAAAGAAAACCAGGAAAAAGAAGACGATACAGAAGAAACAGAAGATGTTCTTGAAGGTATAGAAATAGAAGATGATTCAGATGTTGATAAAACAGAAACTATTAATCTTGAAGAAATATAATAATGTCATGAATTAAAGCGGGAATGGTGTTGTATGAAATACAGAGATAAGCTTATAAAGTATTTTGAGGATGCACCAGAGGGCGCTGTCATAGTTGCCAATGATATGTATGAAAATGGCTTTACAAAGATGAGTCATGATGCGTTTTTCAGGGCAGTCGAGAGATTATGTGATGATGGTGTTATCATAAGGGCTGGAAAGGGAATGTATATTAAAGCAGCTGATAAAGATAAGAATATCGAAGAATTACTGCTTAATTATTTCTTTGGAGAGAATAACGATAACGGATTATTCATAGGATACAGGCTGTATAACAAGTATATGGTTTCAGCTTATCAGACAGACAGGATAGAGCTGTATTCAAATGTACTAAAATCAAGAACCTGTGAGGTTGGCAATATATGTGTAAAGCGGCCGGGAGTGCAGCTGGATTTTGAGAATGCCAGGGTTATAGAGGCACTTGAAATCATGCAGAATTATTATAATATTGAACAACTGAATAAGCTTAAGTTCGCGCGTTTTGCCAAGCAGTTTGCCATAAGCTATAATGATGCAGCAGCTGTCAATGTACTTGAGCATATGAAATATAAGAAAAGTACGATAGCATTTATGAAAAAGGTGCTCGATATGTATAAGGTTGAGAACTCACTTCAGCAGTATTTAAGTTATGCATCTGACTATAAGGTTCCGGCAGTACAAAGAGTGGCACGATTGTGAGTTATGAAAAAATGAAAAAAGTACTTTACAATTATGTATACAATATATATAATAATGCCTGTACTACAGAAACAACATTAGTTTCTGTAAAATATTAAAATATAAAGCAGAGTAGGAATATGTGCGTTAAGTGCTGTATGGACAGGGAGTTGCCATATGGACGAAAAGGTTTTCTTGCGATACATAATCCGCATCCCGCTGCTACATACTATGGCGAACAACCTCCTATGTAGAGCGAAGATTACTGCAAAGGAGGTTTTTTTAATGTCAATTTTATTGAAGAATTTTGCATTTTCAGCAAAAGAGTTTAAGAGCATTAAGTCAGTTGTTGCGGCTGCACTTCTCATCGCTCTGCACACAGTATTAGCTGTGTTTGTATCTATTCAGGTGACACCAACATTAAGGTTGTCAGTATCATTTCTTGCAAACTGTGCCATAGGCTATATGTTTGGTCCTGTTATGGGCTTTGTATGTGGAGGTTTAGGTGACCTTATACAGTTTATCATCAAGCCAACAGGTGCGTATTTCCCAGGCTGGACGTTAAGTGCAGCTCTTGCAGGCTTTATCTATGGTCTGTTCTTTTATGGCTGTAATATGAAGGTCGCAGAAAGCTTTGATGGTGATAAGAAGGGCATCTTAAAGTTTATTGATGTTAAGTTCTTACTAAGATGTATACTCGCACTTACAGTTGACACATTGCTTGTAAATGTTTTACTTGGTACATACTGGTGCAGTATAATGTATGGAAAGGGTTTTGCATTCTATTTCTCAATAAGATTTGCAAAGAATATGATACAGTTGCCTATTAACATCATCCTCACATATTATGTGCTTGGATTTGTTAAATATATTGATAAAAAAATATATAATTAAACATATATCATGTTATATGGGATTGGAGAAAATAAAATATGTCAAAAATAATGATAGCATCAGATATTCATGGTTCTGCATATTACTGCAGGCAAATGTTAGAAAGATTCAAGGAAGAAAAGGCTGAAAGACTTGTTCTTCTAGGAGATATATTATACCATGGACCAAGAAATGATCTTCCAAAAGAATATGCTCCCAAAGAAGTTATTGCAATGCTTAATCCACTTCGCAACAGGATAATATGCGTAAGAGGCAATTGCGATACAGAGGTAGATCAGATGGTGCTTGATTTTAATGTTCTTGCAGAACAGGCATATCTTAACTTCAACAACTATTCAATAGTTCTTGCACATGGACATAAGCTTGACGAGAAGAATATACCGGCATTATGCGATGGAGATATACTTCTATGTGGGCATACACATGTTCCTAAGTGTGAAAAAAGAGATGGATATATATATATGAATCCAGGTTCAGTATCTATACCAAAAGAGAATTCAGCACATAGTTATATGATACTTGAGGACAGATTCTACTGGAAAGATATAGAGGATGGAAGCACTTATATGAACTATTAGATATTATGCAGGTTTCATAATTGTTTATATATTTTTAATTGTATTTAATTATATATGTGATAGAGTATTATTTAGTGATTACATAAGCACTATATTATATATAATTATGAAAGGCTGGATGGTTTGATGAATAGATTTAAAGATAAGATGGCAAGATTCATGTATGGAAGATATGGTATGGATCAGCTCTCAAGGAATTTATCTTTAATATGCCTGGTGCTTCTTATCGTTACTATGTTCGTAAGGAATAACGTTATATATATGATAGCACTTGTTGGTATTGTGTATACATATTTCAGGGTGTTTTCACGTAATATATCCAGGCGTTCAGAGGAGAATGAAAAGTATCTGAAATTTCATTATAAGGTAGTTGGAAAGCTTAATAAAATCAAGTTCAGAATTACGGATAGTAAAACACACAGGATATTCAGATGTCCTAGCTGTTCGCAGAAAATAAGAGTTCCAAGAGGCAAGGGAAAGATAAGTATCAAGTGTCCTAAGTGCAGGATAGAATTTATAAAGAAAACATGATAAATGCATGTTGATACGCATATTAATATGAAGCAGTAAAGCACATTTGCAGCCAGTATATACTGGATGTGGATGTGCTTTTTATACTTTAGATGCTTACAGATGTATCAGGATTGCTACATTGCTACGCAATCCACGTACACTTACATCATATAATATCAGAAAGATGATATTATATGGTAAAGCTATGAACCAGAAAATAGAAAATCTGCTTAACGTTTCACTATCTGCCACAAGAAAAGAGCTTGAGAATTCAGAGAGCCTTAGTACAGGGTTTAACTGGAGAGATGATACATGGGAGATAATAGTAAAGTATTCAGGAACTCTTGAAAATATAAGGGAAAAGTATAATGTGTATATAAGAGAATTACTGTATAATTATGCAATAATTGTGACAGATAAGAATACGATAGAGCTTATATCACAGGAAACGAATATAGACTATATAGAAAAACCAAAGAGCATATATTTTCAGCTGGAAAGGGCAAAGTCAGCGGCATGTGCTAACAATGTGCGGGCTGGTAATAAGAATATTGTTAATAAAAATGTTGTTAATAAAGATGATATCAGAAATGCTTATGATGGGACATATCTTAGTGGAAATGGTGTCATCGTTGCAGTTATAGATACTGGAATAGACATATTAAGTGAAGAGTTCAGGAAAAGTGATGGCAGTACAAGGATATTAAACATATATGACCAGACACAGCAGACGGAATACAGTGAGGAAGATATAAATGCATATTTAAATAAAGCTATTGTAAATAAGGATAATACATATAATGGGAGAAGTATACAGATACCAGGCGCTGATAATACACAGCACGGCACTAATGTTGCCGTAATAGCCTGTGGAAGAAGTGGCGTTGCATATGAAGCAGATATAATAGCTGTTAAGATGGGATATTCATATAATAATCAGTTTCCACGCACAACAAGCCTTATGGATGCCATAGATTATGTCATAAGGAAGGCTATGGAGTATGAAAAACCAGTGGCAATAAACATAAGCTATGGCTTTAATTATGGAGATCACGATGGAAATACGCTGCTTGAGCGTTATATCAATGATGTTGCAGCAGGCTATAAATGCAGTATATGTATAGGTAGTGGAAACGAGGCAGACAAGGCAGTACATTATGGAAATATAATAAAGCAGGGACAGACAGATACAGTTGAGATATCAGTAAGTGAATATGAACATTCGATAGATATACAGATATGGAAATACTACTGGGATGTTTACAGGATAATGCTTGCTGGCCCGGATGGCGTGCAGTTTAATATAACAGGACAGGGATATATAAACAGATTCAGGATTCTTGATACAGATATCATAAGTCTTTTAGGTGAGCCTTCGCCTTATAACCTGTATCAGGAAATATATATTAATCTGCAGCCTTCTAAGGATTATATAACATCGGGAATATGGAAAATCATCATATATGGGGAAAGCATACGTCAGGGAGTATATAATATATGGCTTCCGTCAAGCCAGTCTTTAAACATTGCGACAGGCTTTGTAAAGCCGGTTCCATATGATACTATAACGATTCCGGCAACAGCCACAGGTTGTATATCTGTAGGGGCTTATAATTCATATACAGGAGCATATGCTGCATTTTCAGGCAGGGGAAAAGGTGTATGGAATAAAGATATCAGCTATACTTATAACAATGTTAACATTGATAATCATGGGGACAATAATGCTGCTGTTAATTACATAGATGCCGGAATAAAGCCAGATATACTTGCACCAGGAGTGGATATAAAGATAAGAAAACAGACAGCATATGAAACTGATATAGTGAGTGTTACCGGGACTTCATATGCAGTACCGTTTGTGACAGGCGGTGCAGCCCTGCTTATGCAATGGGGAATAGTTATGGGTAATGACAGGTTTATGTATGGTGAGAAGCTAAAGGCGTATTTAAGACGTGGTGCCAGGCCGCTTGGAATCAAGATGCATGCAGCAGCTCCCAACCCTGTGACAGGGGCTGATGATATAATAGTGTCAAGTTAGTAAGGAACCAATAAATTCAAGGGTTTCCGCTGATTTAGTCCTAAGAAAAAATGCTGTGAGAACAGCGAAAAATGATTAGGATGAGCTCATTTTTAATCTTGAAAATTGAAAACCGAGCAACTTGACACTAAATTACCATCAAATATTCGGATGGTGTATGAAGTGTACCTTGAAAGAGGTGATAATTTAATATTTGATATTTAGGTAGGACTAAATTAGCTCTTGTGTGGACAAGTTCCATAAAGCTGACTTGGTCCTACTTGTTATTGCAAAAAAGGAGAATCTTTCCTTAGAGCTTTTTGTCAATGGTTCTTTGAACATCTTTAATCATCAAACGAACGTTGACGTTGATAACAGTTTCACCGTTTACGGTATCCGCGACTTGGGTACGGAGCTTAGTCCCATCACAATGCTTGTTATGATGGAGAGTATCCAGAACCGTATCATTGCAAACGGAAAGCGTGGCGTGGCAACATGGCTGTATATTGATGAGTTCCATGTACTTCTTAATTCGGAGTATTCTGCAAAATATTTGCAGCAGCTCTGGAAAAAGGTTAGAAAGCAGGGCGGTCTTTGTACTGGCATCACGCAGAATGTCGTGGATCTTTTGCAGAACTACACAGCGACAACCATGCTTGCAAACTCCGAGTTTGTTGCGCTGTTAAAGCAGGCAAATACGGACAGCTCCAAAATGGCAGAGGTTATTGGTGTATCAGAATCACAGCTCCGCTTCGTAACCAATACCCAGAGCGGCATGGGACTGATGAAGTGTGGAAATGTGGTAATACCTTTTGACAACCAGATTGAAAAAGGAACAGACCTTTACAACCTCTACAACACAAATATCCATGAAAAAATTGCCTTAGAGAAAAGCAAAAATGCGGTTGACATTGGCTGATTCTCATGTTAGATTATAGGTAATGAAAAGCTTAAGTGCTTTTGCGGTGATAGAGAGGAGCTACCCGTCCCGGCTTTGCGGGCGATACAAATACAAAGTTAGCCTCTGCCTATGGAATTATCATAGGACTGCTCCCAGAATTGCAATTCAAAAAAGAAAAGTTAAGCCTGAGCCTAACAGCCCAGGCATTTTTCTTTTATGGAAACTGGACGATTCCATTTCCAACGATGAGGATAAGGATGGTTTTATGAAAGATACCCGCTTGTTGAAAATATTTAATGATACCAAAGATGTATTGTGCAAATATGATTATTATATTCATACTGCAAAACGAATACTGCATCTGACAAATACGGAACTGAAAATACCGCATTTGATGGGGCTTCAATATGTTGGCAGACCGAATCAGTATGCCGGGGATTTTGGTGTATATGCAGTAAAGAAGGGCAGAATTACACTGGAGTCATTAGAAAAGCTCGTTAAGAAGTATTATAAAACAAAAGAAAAGCAGGATAGAATGTTAAAGCTGATACATTTGAAACTGGATTATCTTTACCTTTTACCGAAAATGTTCTGCTCTTATTCAAAGTTGTATCTTTTTGATATTAACCATAATCCTGATTCGGAATTTGACAGCGACTATCTTTTAATTCACAGAATGGAAGATAAGGTACTCCATCTGGGGATAGTCAAAGCACAGGGGAAAGAAAAGGGATTGTGCCATTGTAATTCTTTTATTACAACGTATGTTGCAGAAAGAGATTATGATATTCTGTATCGTGATCTGTCACATTCCTATGAAATTACTAAAATTGTCCGTGAGGATAAGATAACAAAACAGGCAGAGGTTATTTACCAGAGTGAACAGGCATCTCTTAGAGAAAAATCAGGTATCGAAAAGATGCTGTATGCAGTTGGAATAGAACCGGAAGAAAAGCTGGTAAGATATATTATGAAGCTGAATGTAAAATTTGGAGAATATCATACGCTGGATATGATTTCGGATACAGAACAGCTTATGAAGAAATGCCGTGACAAACGGGATGAGGCTCTGGTAAAGGATTTTATCAGTTTGTGGAGGAAATGTACAGATGGCATATAAACAGGAGCTTTGGGATGAGGCAAAAAGGAAATGCCGGCTCGGAGAAGAAGTTTTGAAGAACAGCCGCTTTCCGATAAAACGCTGAGCCGCTTTCGTAAACGCTGTTACACTTACGAACTTGCCACAGGTGCTGATCTTATCTATGAAACCATTACCGGGCTTTCAGGTGAAATGGCAAAAATCATGAAAATAAATGGACAGATCCAGCGTATGGATTCCCTCATGGTCGCTTCCAATATCAAGCGTTTGAGCCGGATGGAACTGTTATATACCTGTGTCTCAGATCTTGTTGTATATCTTCATAAACATAATGAAGATGACAAGCTGGAAGGACTGTAGCATTACTATAATTCGGACGATTATAATAAAGTCATTTACCGGCAGCGCAAGGAGGATTATGACCAGAGACTCTAGACCATTCTGTCAGATGCTGACAGTCTTATCAAGAAATGTAATGGCGGCTATGACTGTGTGCCGGAATACCAGCTTCTTGTCCGTGCATTTTCAAAACAGGTGGTCAGAGAAGATGATGCCCTGCGCCTGAAAACAAAAGAAGATGGCAGTATGAATTCTTCCATGCTGCAAAACCCTTCTGATCCGGAAACCACTTACCGTGAAAAAGCTGGAAAACAGCATCGAGGCTATGTTGCAAACGTAACAGAGTCTGTAGGTGAAGACAAGTCCATCATAACTGATTATCAGTTTGATGCAAATACACACAGTGACAGTGATTTTCTCAAGGAACACATGGAATCTGTTGAACGTACACCCGGGCGTAATACCCTTGTTACAGATGGTGCTTACAGCGGTGAAGCCAACCGTCAGCTTGCTGATGATAAGAACATTGATCTTGTTACAACAGATCTTCTTGGAAGAGATGCCAGGGATATCTGTGCAGACTTTCAGTTTTCAGAAGACGGAACCCGGATTCGGCTGTGTCCTGCCGGGAATCAGCCTAAGAGTTCTTCCATTTAAAAAGTACAGGAAAAGTAAGAGCTTCTTTTCCTAAAAGTAAATGCGAAAACTGTCCATACAAGGACCAGTGCAAACCAAAGACTTCTAATAAAACAAGTGCCGTTTATATTTCAAAGGGATCGCACGAAAGGGCAAAGGCTCAGCGCTTTACCGGGACATGGCAGTTTAAATTTCTGTCAAAGGTAAGGAATGGTGTTGAAACAATACCATCCACACTTCGTCGAAAATATAATATCGACACTATGCCGGTCAGTGGCAGGATCCGAATGAAGCACCTCTTTGGATTTAAAATCGTTTATGTGAAATTTTCAAGGTACAAACCGTTTTTTACGAGGTGGTTTTGACCCTCAAATCATATAGATAATTTGGTGTTATCCATCATTAATAAGGATGGTTAATTTATTTATAAATAATTGAAAAGAGCAATCTTTAAAAGACTCAAAAAAGATTGCTCTTATAAAATTAAATGTGAAAATCTTTCCGAGGATGTTTTGTAGCAAGGATGTCTCTTTGCTTAGACACTGTAACGTGTGTATATATCTCCGTAATATTAATGGAACTATGTCCCAGCATTTCCTGAATATAACGAATATCAACGTCAGCTTCTAAAAGGCTTGTTGCAAATGTGTGACGGAACATATGAGGCGTTATGTGCTGATCTATAGAGGCTAGAGAGGTATACTTGTTAATCATTCTGCGTACGGACTGATCGGACAGTGCTTTTCCAGATTGATTTATGAAAAAGTTATTGCAGGCTTGCCGTTCTGTGTCAAAGGCATCGTTATATTCTGTTAAAATATTAATCACTACTTCATTGCCAATTTGGATACGCCGTTCCTTGTCTCCTTTTCCATAGATAAGAATTGTTCCATCGTACAAATTAACATCATTGATTTTTAAAGAACAAAGTTCTGATATTCTCATGCCAGTTGCAAATAATAGTTCCGCAACAGCAGCATCTCTAAGAGCATTCCTTTTCTGGTAAGAAGTCTTGGCATTTTCCCGTTGCTTGTATATTGTAGACAAAAATGTTTCAACCGTATGTAGAGGGATGGTTTTAGGCAGTATTACGGGTTCACGGAAATGTATCAGTATTTTGCTGAATGGATTATGGTCAATGATATCCTTGTATTCCAGGTAATGGAATAAGGCTTTTACCGATGCTATTTTGCGTTTTACGGTTTTGGGTTTATATTGTTCATGCAGCCGGGCGATATACTGTTCCAATGTTTTGGAAGTAATTTCTGCAATATTGATGATGGAAATTTGTTCAGAAAACTGCCGCAGATCGATTCGATATGCTTTCAGTGTTTTCTCATCAAGACATTTTTGCGAATTGCAGTATTCCAAATAATTGTTAATGACTGTTTCTAAAGTATCCATAGTTCGAATCTCCTTTGTTTTTATGTTATTTCAAAAATATATCGTACATTGATTTGGGCTTCTCTGCTACAGTGTGATATTTATTTCACAGAATGATAAAAAACCTATCTTGTATTTATTCGTGGGGGTAAATATGGTTTTCAAACAATATGATTTTGGAGAAAAGGCTTATGTGCCATTTTCTGTAAATGAAGGTCGTTTTCTGCAATGGGCATTGATAATTTGTACAGAATTGTTTATATTGAAAGCAAATTTTTAAGTGAGGTAATAGAGATGGATATATCAAATACTATTAGTGCGGTAAAAGTATCTGGCAGTTCCAGCAGTAGTGTTAAAAAAACTTCTGAAAAGAACAAGTGGCAATTAACAGATTCGCTAAAAGAAAAAATTGTTGAATTGGCTAAGAAAGATGCGAAAAACAACATATATATGGGAAATGAGTTTATGAACTTGCGGAAAGCAGAGGTCGCTAAAGTGGCACCAAATCGGGCAGCACTGATAGGTAAGTTCAACCAATTAATGAGTTCTGGAAATATGGGCGATATGAAAGAAATACAAGAGGCAGACAAAAGATGGCTGTGTATTATATTTGGGATACCATATGAGGCTGAATATCAAGGAGAGGGAACTGGTTCTGCAATCCATATATATAATGAGTGAGGGGAAGAAGTTCTTACATACACTCAAGGAGTAGGGTGGCATGAGAAGGAGACAAAAGCAGAAACGGATGTAATTTGAACATAGTGCAGGCATTGGAGACTTCACCGCTTGCTCTAATGAGCTGGGAACAGCCGGAACAATACATAGAGCGTTTTATTTTTATGATGAATCGGTGTAACGAAAGAGAAATAGAGTTCGCTCTGCATATGGTGGAGTAGCTTCTGAAGGGGCAGGATAACTATTTGAGTAAATAGTGTCCTGCCGCATTACTATATCTCTTTTGACAGTTTTTCGGCAAGATAAGCGATGATTTCATCCACAGTGGGACGGTCTCCTTCACATGGAAAGTTATTCCAGAAGCGTTGTGCTTTCGGATCGCTGCTTTTCATGGCATAGGAAACAGCCCGCCCAATTTCGGATTTGACTTCCTCCGGCGTAATGCCTTCTCTTTTTGCGATAATCTTCAGATTTTTTTCAATCTTTTGTTTTTTGCCCGCAGGGTTGTTTTTTAATTTTATCAAAAATATGCAAAAACATGTGCGGGAAAGGTGTACGATGTTCCATTTAAAATAGTGGGTGTAGTCACTCTGATTGTTGTTGAGCCTGCGGTACAATACTTACAGCTTAAGCAATATATAAGACGTCAGAAAGAGTAATCAGTACAGTAGTATGACAAGAAAGCTGTTGGCGAGCGGATTAAGGCAATTAGGCTCCGTAATGGGATGACACAAAGTAGGTTGGCGGAGGAACTGGCACAGATTCTCGGAGTGAGTACGGATTATTTGCTGTTTGGATATGAGAGTGCTTGTAGAGATGACATGGAAAAGTATATGTCGGGGAAATCAGACAGGGAGAAAGAGTACATATGCCGGGTACTGGATGCTGTGGTATCGAATATGGGTGTGTTGTTGAATGGGGAGTGACGAAATGCTGACGAAATTAGTAGAATATGATGATTTTTTGGGGGATGTGTGGTATAATTTTAAAGAAAATAGTGATATCTACAAGAAGTGTTTTGAACCTATAGATGAACAAGAGAGTTGTACGGATGACAGTATAAAAGAGATAATTAGGAAATATTAGAAAGGTATGGATATGGAGTATCTGGAAATACATTCAGAAATTTTCGATGATATAGTGGAAGACATCAAACAAAGAAATCTTTCAAGGAATAATATGCCCAAAATTATTGTGGGGACAGGACTTTCTGTGATTTATGGTGTTCCGGGGATGAAGGAATTAGCAGAGCACTTGGCAAAAGAAATTGCACAGTCAAGTGATGAACATTTGAAAGAAATTTGGAAGAATCACTGTGATGAAATAGAAGCAAATGGCTTAGAGGCAGGTTTGGCTAATCTTGCACAAAATGAAAATGAGTTAGTAGATGTGATTAAGCCGATAACAGCAAAGTTTATTTTGGAGAGTGAGGAAAAACTTCACGGAACGATTTATGAAAAAGATACTGGTTTTTGCAGGCTGCTGAACTATTTGAGTGGTACGGTTAGTGTCGATAAAAAGATAATTGATATTATGACACCAAACTATGACCGGATTATAGAGATCATATGTGACAAGTTGGGGATAGGCGTTATCACAGGATTTTACGGGAGCCTGTATGGAAAATTCAGTAGAAATCTGTTAAAACAGCCAACAGAAGTATATAATTGTAAGAATTATTCATGGATCAGGCTTTTTAAACCTCATGGCTCCATAAATTGGATTAGTGAGAATGGAAAAGAATACCTAACAAATGATTATGAAATTCTAAAAGAAAAAGCGGAATATATTGAGATTGTAACACCTGGAAGTTCAAAGTATAAGGTAGGAATGACAAACAATACGTTTCGATGTATGAGAGAAGAATTTAATGAGTTGTTGAATCCGAGGGATAATTATTCGCTTTTAATATATGGATATGGATTTAATGATGATCATTTTGATACTGCACTATTTGACAGTTTTCAGAAGAATGTCCTTATTTTATCAAGGGATGTTAAGCCAGATATAATCAATAAGGCACTGGAGAAAAAGAACATTACTGTATTTTATCATGAGGATGACAGAGAATATATGATTTATAAGTCGAAAAAATACACAATAGACTTGCCAGTGTGGGATATTAATCAATTTGCTGATTTGTTTATAGGATAAAAGGGGTGATTTTATGGCGGGAAATATTAATGATTGCTTGGCAGACACAAATTGCATAGGTATGGTGGAAAATGTAGACACCCGAAAAGTTGTGGTGGGGGTTGAAAATGAAGGAGTACTAAATACATTAAAAATCAACGATATTGTTGTTTTGGGTGGAAGTAATTCTGATGAGAAGCTGATTGGAATTTTAACTAAGGTGACAAAGAAGAAAGTTGAATTTGATGAAACAGAGCAGACAGAAGACCTATTGTATTCAAATAACTGCTGTGTCGTTAATTTGGTGGGAAGTTTTTACAATAAATATGGTGCTGGAAGTGAGAATAAATTCAAAAGAGCAATTAATACATATCCTGAAATAAATAGTAAAGTATATCAGGCGAATGAAGCCGCAATGCAGATGATAATGAATGCTGTGAGTGGCAAGGCGGCAGAGAGTAAAAGTTTAGAAATCGGACATTTTGCCAGCAATAAGGATGTGGCAGCAATATTAGATGGCAACCGTTTCTTTCAACGACATGCATGTATTGTTGGTAGTACAGGAAGTGGAAAATCCTATACAGTTGCCAGTGTATTGGAAAAAGCCAATCAATTACCATATGCCAATATGGTCGTTTTCGATTTGCATGGGGAATATAATGAGTTATCCTATGCAGATCAGATTAAGATTTGTGATGAACCAAGTGGCTTACATATTCCATTATGGTTTTTCAATTATGAGGAAATTCATTCATTGTTTGTAGAATCATCAGAAGGAACATCAACTAATCAAAGGGCGGCGGTAATCAATTATATTTTGCAGAAGAAAAAGGAATATATCAAAAATAGCATGAGTGCTGTTTCAGAAGAAATAGTCACTGCTGATACACCGGTTCCTTTTTCAGCCAAGGAACTAATAGAATATCTGGAGAATCAGAATATTTTAGAAGTCGATACTGGAGAAGTCTATAAATCAGGCGATAGTAAGGGACAGGCAAAGACGAAGAAAGGGCAGTACTATGACAAATTGACCAATTTGATTACTCGTCTGAGAACAAAGATAGATGATAAAAAGTATGGATTTGTATTTAATGAAGAGGATACAACGCAGGCGGATTATCTAAATCAATTTGCTGCAAGGATTATGGGGAACGATAAATATCGAATTAAGGTTATAGATTTATCAGAGGTTCCATCCGATATGTTAGCAATTATCATTGGTATTGTCACTCGTATAATATATGATATACAGTTTTGGATAACTCCGGCAAAAGATGAGGTACGTCATCCGTTGGTGCTGGTGTGTGATGAGGCACATATTTATATGTCTAATGACATGTCAAAAATGAAAGCGGTAGAGAAGAAATCCCTTGAAATTTTTGAGAAGATTGCCAAAGAAGGAAGAAAGTATGGGATTGGGTTGCTGATTGTATCTCAAAGACCGGCAGAACTAAATACAACAATTATGTCCCAGTGTAATAATATCGTTAGCCTAAAGGTAACTAATGACAGGGACAAATCGGCAGTAGCGGCAATGCTGACAGATTCATTGGTGGGAATTGTAGAAATGCTTCCCAATCTGGATGTTGGTGAATGTGTTGTTGTTGGCGATGCAATTATGTTGCCATCCAAGATTATTCTGGATAAGCCAAAGGAAAAACCTAAGAGTGCAACTATAGATTTTTGGGATAGATGGTTTGACGGAAAACAGACTGTTTTTGATATTGATGCAGCAACATTGAATTTGATAAAGCAGTCGAGAGGATAAGGAACTAATAAAAAGTGATAGATAATCCGGTATTATCCGTCGAAGTGAAAAGACAATTAGATTTAAAATACGAAAATAGGATAGGATAATGGAAAAAGAAGATATTCATGTACTAAATTGGGAAAGATTCACACAAAACATTAATACTGATGCTGGCACTAATAGTAATACAAAGAAATCATTCCGAATGGTAAATAAAGGAATACTATTTGAGGATCTGATAGAAAAACTTCTTGTAGTAATGTTTCCAAACGAAACGTGGCGTAGAACAATTGAATCTCATGACGGAAAGAGGGACTTCGTGTATCCAAAAGAAGAAAGTTTTCCAGATCAGAAGTGGGCCGAGTGCAAAAATTACAGTAATAATTTATCATTGAATATAATTGCACCGACGCTAATAATGGGAGCTATTGAAAATATAGAGTCCATTTTTATCTTTTCTTACAGCCCTTTGAATGACAATGCAATAGAAGGGATTTTGAACTATTCTAAAACATCAAAGAGAAAAGTTGAGCTTTTTGATGGTAATGTATTAGAAAGTCTTATATGTAAATTTCACAACATAAATGGTATTGCAGATTTCTTTCCAAATACAGATTTTGAAAAAGCTTATTCTGTATTAAAAAATAAAAAATTACGTATTATTAAAATAATAAAAGATATTAATGGCAACAAAATTTCTGCATCACATTTATTTGAATTAGGTGAGTTTTTTTACATTTATATGATTGTGCAAAATCTGACATATGAACAGGTTAACTGCAGAATATCTATAAAAAACAACAAAGAACATCTAATAAAATCTGATATATCCATAGGATTTTACACTTTGCCATTTGCAGGAACCGGGGAATATTCTATCCAGTGTCAAACATTAAATCCAGGCAATCTTAATTGTAAATTAAGAATAACTGTAGAGAATTCAGAGAAAACATTTAGCACAACCCAAAAAATAAGAATCATTGATGAACAACATCTATTTTGGATTGAAACACCTGCATTCAAAATATTAGACAGGTGTAGAACGCATCTTGAGTTATATAGTAGTACTTCTCTGCTCATAGCAGCAGAAAGTGGGATGGGAAAAAGCACACTTATAAATATTTTATCGCAAGAAAAAAATATATACGAAAAATATAAAATACTAAAAATTGATCTAAATCTGACGCGTAACTGTTGTATAAAAAACATTTTTACTTTAATTGTCGGTCTGCATGATAACGAAAAGACACCCAAAGATCAAAAAATGGATGAAAATGAGGCTTTTTCTCTTTTAATGGGAAATTATGCTGAAAATGCAGAAATGATAGCCGAAACAATGATGAAACTATATGATACATCTCATCCGTATTTGTTTGTTATTGATGATGCCCAGAAAATTGACAGAGCCTATATTACTCTGTTTAATGAATTAAATGAAAGAGCAGAAAAAGAAGATAAACCCATATATTATATGCTTGCATTGAATGAAAATGAATGTTCTGTGGATACTTTGCTTTCCCGCTTGAATTGGGATGTAGAAAACCATGAACATAAATGTGAATTGGTTGGCTTAAATAAATTTGGAAGAAATGACATTGTTTCTTTTATGCAGCATAAATATGGATTGAAGGACTTAGATAAATATTTTGAAAACTTTGATAAAGAGATTAGACCATTAGATATACATAGACTTTGCATGAATCTGAAAAGTGAAAAAATAATTACTTCTACACCTAATTCCAAAGAGTATATAATCGTGGATTCTTTTAAATTTTATGAAATGATTAATCATATTTATACTGATATTTCATTAAAGAATATTTGTTCATCATTTGGAAAAGGTGATGATCCTGAATATGTACTGAAGTATTTATATATTACAGATAAAATAGATTCCCAAATGAGAAAAAAATGGGCTGATATAATTAATCAATTGATTACTTTTGGGATTTTAAAAGAAATTGATGGATCGATTGCATTTTATCATGATGAAATAAGAAATCTTGTAGGAGAAAAAATATTTTTTTCTGAGGAAGATTATGCTGATATTTATAAGGATAAAAATTTAGATGATACTGCTAAATCTTTATGTGCGTTAAATCAAATTGGACGTATACGCGACAGTATTCCGTTTTTGAAGAATTTTTTTTGCTCCTGTTGTCAAATACAAAAAAAAAGCCATAGGTATGAGATTTGTTGGCTTATATTTGAAAATTTGAATCAACTTACAGAAAATGGGCTTACTGTTGATGCATTACGTTTTGTAAAGGCAAATTTTGCATTATTAAATGCAGAACAAGGGCATTCTTCTTTTCTGAATTTTTTAAAACATATTGCAGATTCTGCGCTCATAAACAGTTGGGATACAGACAGCGATAGTATTGAAAATATGGCTTATTTTATTAAAAAGTTTTTCGATCGATCTCTGAGTACATATAATTATCAATCTTGCTCAGAATATTTTAAAAAATTCCAAAAAGTGTTTATGGATATTACAAATATTTCAAGTTCTAGACGTTATTTTTGGCTTTCTCATTTTGCTAATCGTGTAGCAATTTCACTTGATAGATCAAGTGTTCCGTTATGTGATGAACCCTGTAAAGTTTCAGAGATGTATGCATTAAGCGAGAGATATTGTATAGATGCAGGGAATGATAACGAGTTACTGTTACAGATAACAATTGATAATTTTAATCGACACTATGTATATAGACATGATCTGACTGTTTCCATTGTACAGAACACATACAACTTTTTAACTCAGATGTCTTTGAAAAAATCCATGTTATTGGAATATCATTTGTTATTATTAGAGTACTTGACATTAAAGATGAATGACAAAATGATAGATGATAATAAATATAATAATCTGCTGAAAAAGGTGGACGATATATCCATTATATGTCAGTCATCATTTTATAGATTAAAACTGTACATGTTAAAAATCTATATCTTTATTGAGCTCAGACGATTATCAGATGCTGAAACTCTTTTGAAGGAGGCTTTTGAATTTGCTTATAGAAGAGATATGCGCTCTTATATCTATAAATTGACATATATAAAAGCGCATATACTGATATTTCAGGCTGACACCAAAGCAGAGGCTGATATACAACAAATATTCTTGGCATTTCGGCAACTGATGGAACAGCGAAAGGATTCACCCAATGATCTAATGCGTGAAATTTTTCTTGTTGTTAGAATGGCTCATTTTATTAATGAACAAGAGTTATATGCATCTGAAATACTTCCCAAGTCTTTAAGCGATGGAAGTTGTAACTTATTGAGAGAAGTCTATGGATATATCAAAGGGCAACATACGGAACACGAAAGACTGTTTGGTATGCAAAGTTACTTTACTTTTAATAAGATAAGTTTTCCGAATATTTAGTTAATATTGCGCAATAATTCAACATTGGCATGTCGATCAACGACAATGTCATCAAAATTTGTCCGGCATGATTTCCATAAACAGTTTTCTCTAAATGACAGGAAACTATCTACAAAATACAGGATTGGTACTTTGTAGTTGCGTATTATATGAGAAATAAAATTCAAGAAATCAATATGAGTGGCATCTCTTTGAGGATAGGGATGCCTGTAACGCAGTGTTTCTGCAATATTTAAATTCCTTATTACTCGATCTATATATAGCTCAGGATTTCCAATGGTTGAACAATCCATGATGAAATAGTCTCTGTTATGTAGCTTGTTCATAGTGAGAAAATAATCACATGAATTATCGATGTACTGATCAATTTGTATGGGAATATTAGGATGTTTTGACATAAAAATTCCTTTTGTGTCTTCTTTTAGACTACTTCCCATTCCGCTGCCCGTTGTAGAGGAACCACAATGATAAGCATAAGCCTCTGCAACACAGACAGTTTTATATCCTTTCTGCTTAAGACGTAGACATAAATCAATGTCAGAATATGAGTGTATCAGTTTCTCATCAAAACCGCCAATATCATAAAAAAGTTCACGTTTAATAGCAGAACAGGCCGCACAGGCCGCCATAGGATAATGGTTATTTTGGATTAATTTGAAATTAATAGGTCTTCCGTAAAATGGGTGCGGAAAATTATAATAACTTGACGTTATTCCAAATTCCTGAAGGTTATTTGTATACATATTCACTAGTTTTGCCGAAGCATATCCGATTCCGTCTGTTTCCAATTCTTTAACCAGAAGTTTATGGAAATCTTTTGATACACATGTATCGGCATCACAGAATATTAAGTAGTCTCCCCGTGCATTTGCCGCACCCATATTAATTGCACGTGGATACATTAAGTTTTCTTTTTTTGAGATAATTGTGCAGTGTTTATCTGTCTCAATATTTGAATCGATTTGGGATCCATCAACATTATTATCAACAATAATAAGCTCGCTTTCTGAAAAGTCTAATACTTTATATAACGCATTTACGCATATTGTGAGCAAATTTAAATTACTGTGAAATGGAATTATTATAGAGTATTTTATCATAAGCGGCACTCCTTAGATAATTGTTTGAGTAATTCTTCAAAAAGGTCTTTCATGTCTTCAGGACACTTCATATCACGATCATAATAGTAAATAAGATTACATGCAGTCTGATAAAATATGTAACACTGAAATTTGGGAATTGTCAAAGCTTCGTTTAATGTCAATCGCCCTTTTGTCATATATGAGACGACTTGCTGTTTATATTCGTCACAAAACGCGTTAATACCTGATAAAAGCACTTGTGTCCAACCATAATCAGCATCTCCAAAACGTGCAAATTCAAAATCAATCAGTGTTACAAAGCCTGTTTTGGAATTATATATAATATTGGCGGGTTTTACATCCATATGGAGCAGAGTCGGTTTAGTAAAATGACTTTCATCTAGTATCTGATAGCAATGTTTAATTGCCTTATCCAACTCTTTCTGTGAATATTCATTAAAAAGAGAATGATTAAGTCTATTAAGTAATTTTGACCTTAGAATATCTGCGCAGCCATCAGTTACAAATTTATTGTGTTCTGAATATTGTGGCGCATGAATTGTTGATAACTCATCGAGGCGTTTCATCAAGTTATGTGATATAATTTGCCATTCATCAGATGTAAGATTTTCTGATATCCTATCTAAGGATTCGCCTTCTATAAAAGTAGTGATAAAATAAAAGTTACCATAAAATTCAAATTCAGGAACTAAAATTACTGGGTATACATAATCACCCGCTTCGGTGCGGAAATTTTGTAAATAATTGTTGCAATGTGAGGCAGTATCATTACCTTTAAATATTTTTAAAAAAAATTTCTGACCTGAATATAAGCAAGTAATGATATAGTGCGAATACCATTTTCCGTGCAAATTGACATTGTAGTATGGATTTAGTAAAAGTTTTTCCTTAGTAGAAATTATATTTTGCTCCACTAATTTTTGATAAACTAATAACGATAATTCATTACAATTTGAAAATTCTTTAAAATCGTTCATCTCATTTCTCCTTGAAATAGTAAATTTTGGAATTAATGATGTACACTTTTGAAATTTATTGGATAATACCGGATTATCTGTCAAAAAGAGACAACTCACTCGGAGTTGTCTCTTAAAAATTATATTTTAAATTTCCTCTTTGATGTTTTGCTGCAAGAATATCTTTTTGCTCTGTTTTAATTCATTTATCCATGATATGCCATACATAAACTTACCAGATTACATCGTCCTACTCGCCAATCTGTGTCGTAAAAAAATCAGGTGTTTTGTCCTATCATAGTTACAGGCTCACATGAGCCTTGAACTATGAAAAACTAAATAGGACACGCATACACCTGATTTTATTTTCGCCTTTTTATCTGTCTATGCTTATTGCAGGGATAAAGGGGTGGCAGAGTCCCATTTCGTGCGAAGATGTACCTGCAAGGATTTCATTGTTGCCCGTGAAGGTATGGAGCAGAGGATTGTGCCTACTGGCATGGCAGTCAGAGATAATGAGGTAAAACGGTACCGGAATTTCAGCAAAAAGCATTTTTCGGGAGTGGCTGCCTGTGGATTTCGTCTGGTTGGGCATGACGGAGGTGCAGTGTGGGATGAAGCCGTCCCAGTGTATGTTACCCGGTTCGGGGATTCTGCTAAGAGGCAGATTTTGGAGAATGGCGGTCTTGTGCCGCTGTTCTCTAAAATAAAGAAGTTTGTGTTGCTTGAAGGATAGATTATTTAAGAAATTATCTTTTGAGATAAGGGGGGCGGGTGCACCGCATTCTTATCTCAGGAGATAACAGCCGGCATATCTTTCTGTAATAATCTAAGAAAGAGCAGGTACAAAGATATGTGCAAGATAGGAATTATGTTGGGCACAGCCGGGGAGAATCTTTCTTCGGCTATTTTATTTATGAACTCCAACAAATCGGAGAAGAACATCCGTAAAAAGGTTGACAAGACCAGAGAGAAGTGTCTCTCGCATGGAATTATCTTAGGACATGATGTAGTTATTTGCAAAGGACCGGACAGGGATGTTGACCGTGATGCAGTCAATCTTTTGATTTCCTTTTTGATGACCGGACAGTATGACATGGTGGCGGTGGACAAGCTGACAGATTTAACGGAAGATGTATCCGATATGGGACGGAGGCACAGGCTGCTGATGAAGATCAGACGAGGAGACATACTTTATGCGGATTTGGGTGGTCAGTATCAGGGAAGTATGCAGGGAGGTATGCGACCTGTGGTTGTTGTCAGCGATAACATGGCAAACAAGCACAGTACCGTAATCACGGTAGTACCTCTCTCTACCAAAATCTTTAAAAAGAAAAACCTTCCCACTCATGTATTCGTATCGGCATACCGGGCAGAGGGACTGGAACAGCACAGCATAGCCCTCTGTGAACAGGTGACTGCCCTTGATTATGGCAGGATTATTGAGAACATGGGAAAGGTTGACGAGGAAACCCTTGCAAGGATCACCGAGGCGGTGCAGGTACAGGTGGGGGTATATGATAAGTATAACGGATAAAAAGAGTAAAGCCGGGCGCAGTGTCCCGGCTTTTTACATACAGAGGTTTGTATGTCATAGGACAATCTGCAAATTGAATAGAATTAAACAAGCAGAAGATAGGAGAACTAAAGTGTTAGATATATCAGAGGAAAAACTTGATGCAATGACGGCTGTGGATATTCGGACTGTGGATATAAACACGCTGACAGATATTCGGGATATCAAAATTGACACAAAACTACCCGTAGAAGAAAAACTGGCTTCTTTTGCAAGACAGACAAATAATATCTATGTCCATCGTATGGGAGACTATGTGATTAAGGTCAGATTTCAAAAGGAGGGAGCGAGTATAGACGACAAGATGGAGGAATACCTACGGCATTTAGCAGAAATTCACATATAGCGTATTTGTGATAAAAATTGAAAAAGCCTTGAAAGAATCTAAAAGTTATATTAACCTAAAATCAGGACAAATCAAGGAAACTCTTGAATTTTAGGTTTATTACAGCTTAATAACTTAAAAGTCAGGAGTGATTAAATGAATAAAAAATATTTTCTAGCAGCCATGTACCTCCGTCTTTCAAGGGATGACAGTAATGTCGGAGATGTGACAGACAAGGATGGTAGACTGAAATCCGAGAGTAACAGTATCGGAAATCAGAGAGAGCTAATCAGAGCCTTTATCCATGAACAGCAGGATATCGAATTGTATGATATTTATGTTGATGATGGGTTTTCGGGCAGTAATTTCGACAGACCAGAATTTAAAAGAATGATAAGTGACATCGAAGCAGGAAAGGTGAATTGCGTCATTGTAAAAGACCTTTCTCGTTTTGGGCGTGACTATATTGAATCCGGGAGATATATACAAAAAATCTTCCCGGCTCTTTCTGTGCGTTTTATTGCGCTGACAGACCATTATGACAGTTTTCATGCGGATGCAGGGGAGAGTGGTATTGTTCTTCCGGTCAAAAACTTCATTAACGATTCCTATTGCAGAGATATTTCCACAAAAGTGAAAAGCCAGTTTGAAGTAAAGAGAAAGAATGGGGAGTGTATTGCTCCGTTTGCCCTTTATGGGTACAGAAAGGCAGATAACAACAAAAATCAGCTTGTGGTGGATGATTATGCAGCGGAAATTGTGCGTAAGATTTTTAACTGGAAAATGGAGGGTGTGGCGGTTTCAGCCATAGCGGATAAATTGAATGAACTTGGTATCCTTTCACCCAAAGAGTATAAGAAGTCCACAGGCGCAAATTACAGAGGGGGATTTTCCGGTGCAGTAAAATCCATGTGGAGCAGTGCTACGGTAAAGCGAATACTGACAAATGAAATGTATCTCGGTCACATGGTGCAGGGAAAAACAGAAAAGATAAATTATAAGTTGAAGAAAAGTGTGGAAAAACCTGAAAAAGATTGGGTTAAGGTGGAAAATACCCATGAGCCGATCATATCGGAAGATGTTTTTCTGGTTGTCCAAAACTTGTTGAAGGTTGATGGACGGGTGAGTACTGTATCAGAGAAAAACAGTTTTTTTACAGGAATATTGTTTTGTGGGGATTGTGGAGAGCAGATGATAAGGCGGGTAAATCGCTATAAGAACACACAGAGGGTTTACTATATCTGTTCAACCAAAAACCGGGGTGAGGGCTGCACCAGACACAGCATACCGGAAGATGCATTAAAGCAGCTTGTATTGGAAATGGTAACGAAATATGCAAACTGTTTTTTGCAGGAAAAGCAGATGTTTGAAAAAGCTCTGGATATGGAAACAAATTTTGAGTCCATAGTCCATTATGATACTGAAATTGCAAGATTAAAGGAAGAACAGGATAAATATTATTCTCTCTGTTCGGGCTTATATGAGGACTTGAAAGAGGGGATTATCACAAAGAGCGAATTTGAACGTCTGCACGGCGAGTTTAAAAGGAAAGCCGGAGAATTTGAGGAAGCACAGAAAAAACAGGAGCTTATGATTAAGGAAATGTTTAAGAATGGTGTCATCTCTGCAGCAAGGCTCAAGAACATGCAGGACTGTGCACAACTGAGGGAGATAGACCGTTATACTCTTTGCAGTATGGTAAAGAAGATTTCGGTATATGAGAACAACAGAATTGAAATTGAGTTTTATTATACGGATCAGTATCGCATTATGCGGGAAGTCAACAAGAGAATAAAAGACGAACAGAAGAAAAACTGTTTGGCAGAAAGGAGTGCATAAGAATGGGCAGAGTATCAAAACGAGGTAACTCGTTAAGAAAAACAGCAGGCGTTCAGACAGAACAGAATGTGAAAGTCAGACGATACAGAGCCGGTATCTATGCAAGACTTTCAGCGGATCACGATGAAAGAAAAAATGAATCAGTGGAGGTTCAGATTGAGATTGCAAGGAAATATGTAGAAGAATTTAATCTGAAGAATACGGAAGAAATCATAGACATTATTGATTATTATACCGATTTGGGAAAGACCGGCAGCAATTTTGAAAGAGAGGGCTTTCTTAGGCTATTGCAGGATATAAGGCTTGGCGAGATAAATTGCGTCATAGTAAAAGATTTGTCAAGGTTTGGCAGGAATTACCTGGAGGCGGGAAATTACATTGAGAAGATATTTCCGTTTTTAGGAGTACGCTTCATTGCAGTTGCTGATGGGTTTGATACCAGAAAGGAAGGCAATGAAAATAAACAGATGGCTTCCGAAATCAAGAACCTTGTAAATGACATGTACGCAAAGGATTTTTCCAAAAAGGCGAAGCTGCACTTAAAACAGAGAAGGGAAGAAGACTCTTATGTTGGCGGTCCTCCACCTTATGGATATATGGCAGAATGGAGCGGAAAACGGCGTAGATTGATACCGGATGAAAATACGGTGGATATTGTTCGCTTTATATTTGAGAAATTCGTTGAAACGGAAAGCTATACTGCGGTTGCGGATGAACTGAACCACAGACAGATCAATCCGCCTTCTATGTATAAGAAAACAAAAGAAGTTTACTATACACCCGAAGCAGGAGCATATAAAGGGTGGGATAAGAGCGCAGTGGAGAGAATCCTGAAAAGTGAAACCTATACAGGAACTCTGGTGCAGGGAAAAACCAGTATAACCGCAAGGGATGAGAAGAACCGTATTCATAAGCCGGAAGATGACTGGGTAATCACAAAGGATGCACATGAGCCATTGATTGACAGAGAGTTATACCAGAAATTGGTGAAGATTAGAGAAAAAATGAAGGAACGCAAAGCTTCTTATAATCATCCGACGAAGGGATATCCGATAGGGGAAAACATTTTTGATGGTGTACTGTATTGTGGAGTATGTGGCAGAAAAATGACAAGAAGCAGCTATGTAAAGCACTATGCAGATGGGGAAAAAGCAAGGCTTGACGGATATTTCTGCTTGAACAGCGGACAAACGAAAATTAAAGTATGCCCGGACTCTAACCGTATTTCAAAGAATGAGCTGGTGGATATATTGTTACCTCTTATCCGTATGGAATTTGCAGTTTTCCTGAACAAGCCAAAGCATTACATGGAGTATGGCAAAGAAAGAATTGCAGAGGCGGTTAAGAAGGCGGAAGCAAGGCTAAGGGAAACAGAGGCAAGGCTGAGACGTTCTCAGGAGGAAGAAAGCTGTGTATATATGGATTACCGTGCTGGGAAAATTCCACAAAAAGAATATGTGGCTTTCAAGATGAAGCAGGCGAACATACTGGAAGATCTGAGAAAACAGCAGGAAAGTCAGCAGCAGGAAATAAGAGCATTGGATAAACTCTCCGGAAAATATATGGCAGCTATTAAAGCCCTGTTAAAACTGAAAATTGGCAAAGAGCTTACAAAGGATATGATAGAAGCGTTTATTTCAAAAATATATGTTTATCCGGGTAAACGTATAGAGGTTATATTTACCTTTACAGCAGACTGTATGGAAGGGGTGAAGTAGAATGGAGCGTTTGGCATTATATTTACGGTTATCCTTAGAGGACGAGGGAGAAAAGGACGAGAGTAATAGTATAAGCAATCAGAGAAAGTTGATATATAAGTATATACATCACGATTCCGAATTAAGCGGGTATGAGGCTGTGGAGTTTAGTGATGATGGCTTCTCCGGCACCAATATGAATAGACCGGGGATGCAAAAGTTGTTAAAGGAGGTAAAGGCAAATAATATCAGATGTATCATTGTAAAGGATATGTCCCGTTTTTCAAGAGATTATATTGAGATGGGTACGTATCTGAACCAGATATTCCCTTTTATGGGCATTCGTTTTATCGCTATCAATGACCATTATGACAGCAGGGAACATCACGGAAGTACCATAGAGATTGATACCGCATTTCAGACACTTTTATATGATCTTTACAGCAAGGATGTATCGGTTAAGGTAAAGGCTTCGATTGAAAATAAGTGTGCAAAGGGAGAATATGTTTTCGGCCAGGTTCCCTTTGGATATGAAAAAAGCAAAGAAATAAAAAATGCTGTTATCGTGAATGAAAAAGAGGCAGAAATTGTGCGCTATATCTTTTACCTTGCGGTACATGGGAAAACTAGCACACAGATAGCAAGACAGCTTTATAAGGAAAACGTACCTACCATTACTCAGATGCGTAATCCGGAAAAGAAATATACAGATGGTAAAGTCCATTCATGGAGTGTAGCTGCTATTAGAAAAATATTGAATAACCGTTTTTATCTCGGAGAAATGGCATATGGAAAATCGGTCAGAAAGTTCGTAGGAAGTCAAAATGGTATTGCTGTACCGAAAGAAGATTGGAAAGTAATTCGGAATCACCACGAGGCACTCATTTCAGAAAAAATATATGAGCAGGTATCGTCATTCAAACCGAATTATTCTACAAAAAAAAACAGGGAGAAGCATCCGCTTACAGGAAAATTGTATTGCGGTGGATGCGGATATTCCATGGTTTATAAGCCACTATGCGAAAAGAGCCGTTACAGGCGGTTTGAGTGCCGAAAACATGCTCTGTTGCAAATCCTGGATTGTTGCACTTACATGAATGCTGATCTGCTTGAACAAACCGTACTGATGATGCTGAATAAAGAGTTAATGCTTCGTGGAAATGCCATGAAACAGAATGAAAGCCTATCTTCATTTCAACGGGCAGGCATCCAGTCATTGAAAAAGAAACTGGAGAAATGCAGACAGGAACAAAAGCAGATTCGGGCAGAAAAGGATAATTTGTATGAACAGTATGCTTTGAAAGCAATCAGTAGTGAGGAGTATCAGAAACGTTCAAACGAGCTGACAGAGCGCTTATCTTCATTATCCGTAAAGGAATCTGATACAGCGGGAAAGCTTTCTGGATTGGAAAGCGAATACCAGAAAGCAGAGGCTGATATGAAGCAGATTATCCGGTATTCGCATATTGAAGAATTGACGCAGGAAGTTGTTGATACTTTTATTAGAAGAGTTTATGCTTATAAAGACAAAAGGATAGAGATTGAGTGGAATTTCAGTATGGATTGCGGAGTAAGTCAGGCAAATGGAACTTAGCAATAGCTATTCATCAATTTTTGCAGGACTTAGCAATTATTTCACATTAACCCAACGAAGTTATGCCGGATGACGAGGTTTTCATCTGAAAAAAGTTCTTAACAATAACTTGACATCAACGGGATATGGAAGGATATGTATAGCAGATAGTATGCCAGTGTAAAGCATGGAAGAAAATATATCATTATAAATGTTTTTAAGCTGAAATGATTTAAAATGATTTAAGGTAGTCAGAGATAAGAAAATGCAGAAAAAAGCATAAAATATAAAATAAGTCTTGAAAAGTATACAAACATTGTGGTAAAGTATGTTTATACAATAAGAGTATGATTGCAATAATTGGAGGAGAATATATGAAGATATCAACAAAGGGAAGATATGCACTCAGGGTTATGATAGACCTTGCTGAGCATGATAACGGTGAATATATAACGCTTATGGATATAGCTGAAAGACAGGGCATATCTGAAAAATATCTCGAGTCCATAGTATCGATGTTAAGTAAGAATGATTTTCTTACTTCGCTTCGTGGAAAAGGTGGCGGATATAAGTTATCAAGAAGACCGGAAGAGTATTCTGTGCTTAGTATATTGCAGTGCACAGAGGGTTCACTGGCACCGGTAGCCTGTCTTGAGAACAAGCCTAACAAGTGTCCTAATCTATCAGAGTGTAAGACTATAACTATGTGGGAAAACTTCGAGAAGACTATAAACGATTATTTTGGAAGTATCTCGATAGCGGATCTTATTAATTCAGGTAATGGAATAGATAATTATGTTATATAATTCATGAATCTTAGTGAATAAGTAATAATAAGCAATAAAAAAAAAACCATCTATGTGCATGGAGCATAGATGGTTGTTTTTTTATACTACTGAAGGAGTGAAAGAACTCCCTGGTTAGACTGGTTAGCCTGAGCAAGCATTGACTGGCCTGCCTGAGCAAGAATGTTGTTCTTGCTGTAGTTAACCATTTCCTGAGCCATATCTGTATCACGGATACGAGATTCAGCAGATGTTGTATTCTCAACAACGTTGTCTAAGTTAGCAATTGTATGCTCAAGTCTGTTCTGTGCAGCACCGAGAGTTGAACGCTGTGAAGATACCTTCTGTACAGCTTCTGCGATACGGTCGATAGCTGCTGTAGCATCATCTTCTGTGTCTACCTTAAGACCATAAACACCGATACCTTTTGCGTTCATAGCTTCGATTTTAACAGCAATCTTGTTATCAGAAGCAGAATCTGCACCAACATGAAGGCTGAATGAAATAGCACCATTTACTTCTGTGCTTTCAGTAAAGTCTGCACCTTTATCTTTAGCGATGTTTACAGTTGTTCCATTTGTAACACCTGTTGCAGCAGCAGAATTTGAATAGTATCCTGCTGTTGCCTCTGTTTTACCATCTGCCATTTTGCCAGCTATAACATTTTCAGCGGAAACTTCTTTACCATTTGCATCATAGAGCTTTGTTGCATAAGCATAATCTTTACCATTTGTTGCTAATGTAGTTGAATCTTGTTTTGTATCACTAGTATATAATATTTCTCCATCTTTAAGAGCTTTAGTTAAGTCATTTCCAGTAAGCTCATTTATTCCACCTTTTTTGTAAAACTTAGTATTAGCCTTTAAAGCAAATCCAGATTTCATAAATTTAGCAGTTGATGTCTTTGTAGGATCACCCTTTAAAAGATAAGTCTCATTAAACTTAGTAGTCTCTGAAACTCTGTCAATCTCAGATGTAAGCTGATCTATTTCATCCTGGATAGCCTTACGGTCTGTCTGAGAGTTAGTACCATTAGCAGACTGAACAGCAAGCTCATTCATTCTCTGAAGCATTGAGTGAACTTCTGTTAAAGCACCTTCAGCTGTCTGAACAGCAGATACACCATCCTGTGCATTTGAAGAAGCCTGTGTAAGTCCGCGGATCTGCTTTCTCATCTTTTCAGAGATTGAAAGACCAGCTGCATCATCAGCGGCACGGTTAATCTTATAACCAGAAGATAATTTCTCAGCTGATTTAGACTGTGCTGAAGTTGTTACATTAAGCATTCTGTTAGCATTCATTGCTGTTAAATTGTGTTGTATTACCATAATACATACCTCCGTGTAAATAAAATATTTATCAGAGGGGAATCCGTTCCCCTTATGAAAGATATATAATAAGCAGTGTTACCATGCTAACCCTGCGTATTATCATTAGATTTGCGTGCCTGCTTATCTTCTTTGATAAGACGGCGTATCTTGTTTAGTGTTTCAGGTGAAAGTCCCTGTTCAGCGTAGTAAGGTGATATGAATCTTGAAGTTTTCTTATCAGAATCAGAGCTGTTAGCACTGTTTCTTGCAAGAACCTTGCTTCGTACGATATTGAGTTCTCTTGGTGCATCTATGAGAAGGTGGATATTACCTTCTGAACCACCTGAGTATATGACCCTTACGTCATCACCGATGTTGATGAATTCGCCGGGTTTGATAGTGAGTTTTAACACATTAACCTCCTTGTCTATGCAACAAACTGTTTCAAAATGTTGCATCCCAAAACATATAGATGGAGGTAATAACATATGAGTACATCCCAGCCAATAAGGAGTACAGATGAACTGGAGGCATTCAGACGATTCTATCTGGATGAAGAGCCTAACTTGAGAAACTATGCAATGATATGCATGGGAGTGAATACTGCATTAAGAATAAGTGACCTGTTAGAGTTAAAATGGGGAGAAGTATATGATTTTAATGAACAGTGTTTCAGAAGACATATGGTAATATGCGAAAGAAAAACAGGAAAAGAATCAAGAATTGCAATTAATGGCAGCACTAAAAAAGGACTTTTGACATATATGGACACTTTGGATAGCGTAAAAAAAGGTGACTATATATTTACAGGAAGATACGAAGGAACACATCTGAGCCGTTCGCAGGCGTTCAGAATCATAAAGCATGCTGCGTATTCACTTAATATGGAGAGGGGCATAAGCTGTCATTCCATGAGAAAAACATTTGGATATTATGCGTGGAAATGTGGGACACCACCCGCAATGCTCATGGAGATATATAATCATTCATCATATGAGATAACAAAAAGGTATCTTGGTATTAAGCAGGATGATAAAGATTCTGTGTTTCTTAAGGTTAATCTGTAAGGACAGGATTAATATATAAAACAACATAAACGATAAGCGTATTGATTTGCTATTTTAATGTTATAGAAAATTTATATAGAATTTTATTAAGAAACCTGCTAAAGTGTTGAGGGAATATGACGATATATTAATCGTAATTAAGAATATGAACTAATAAGAATTTATATTGGGATGCAACATTTTGAAACAAATTGTTGCATCCTTTTTGTATATTAGTATATGAAGTTAATGGGGATAATATGATGTGCAGAAGCTTTACAGAAAATCCCAAATCAGAAAATAACAGAAATTTTATTCTAATAAAATAACACCACCGGAATGCATCAAATCAAATGACTTAATCATTGCATTCCGGTGGTGTATTATTTTTAATAATTAGTTATTGTTTTCTGTTGGCTTGTCAGCAATCTTAAGTATGATAGATTCAGCCCTGTTAGAAGATGATCTTTCAACGAACAGCCATACATTATCTATAGTAAGCTTATCGCCTGCTTTAGGTATGCGGTCAAGCTTTTCTGATACGAATCCGCCTAGTGAATCGTTATCCTCTGAATAAAGTCTGGTTCCTAATTCATCATTTATGTCATCAAGCTTACATGAAGCGTTGATACGGTAAGTATTTTCGCGGATCTTAGTCATGTCATCCTTTTCGTCAGTATCATATTCATCACGTATTTCACCAACGATTTCCTCTAACAGATCCTCAGTTGTTATCATACCGGCTGTCTGACCATATTCATCCAGCACAATAGCTATGCTGTAACGCTTAAGCTGCATTTCTTTAAACAGCTCAGAAGTGTTCTTATGTTCATATGTAAAGAAAGGCTCACGCATAATCTTCCTTATATTAAATGAATCATCAACGTTAGTAACTATAAGATCTTTTATATTAAGTGTACCTATAACGTTGTCAGTATCATTTTCATATATAGGAATACGTGTATACATAGTACTCTTAAAAAGAGTGATGATGTCATCATATGATGAGTTAACATCAGCGACTGTCATATCTATACGAGGTATCATAACATCCTTTACCGAAGTATCACCAAAATCGAAAAGGTTATCAATAATCTGTCGTTCGTCTTTTTCTATGATACCCTCTTCATGGCTTACCTTAACTATTGTACGAAGCTCTTCTTCTGTTATAGTGTTGGATTTATCTTTGGAGTTAGTTCCAAAGAGCTTTAATACTATGCCTGCAAGATGGTCAACTATAAAAATAACAGGTGTCAGTATAATCATAAGTCCATATATAACAGGCGCATATAATAATACAAGCTTAGTGTTAAACTTTGAAGCAAGATTCTTAGGGGTTATCTCTCCGAATATAAGAACGAACAGAGTAAGAACACCAGTTGCAATACCAGTAGCATAGCTGCCCCAGACATTAATAGTAAATGTTGTTGCAAGAGCAGAACATGATATGTTAACTATGTTGTTACCAATAAGTACAGCACTTAACATCTTGCTTGAATTGTCGATAATCTTAGCTACTAAAGCAGCATGTCTGTTACCTTCGTCCATAAGCGAGCGGATTTTTATACGGCTTACCGTCATAAATGCGGTTTCAGCAGATGAAAAGAAAGCTGAAAGAAATAATAAAATAATAATAGTTATAAGTTGAATATAACTGTCAGTGTCCAAGGAAATATTCCTCCAATCCTTAATAAAAATATAGTAAACACATTTAAGTGTTATATTTTAACATTTTACAGTATCAGTAAAGGACTGTCAAGTAGCAGTAGGCTCTGTATATAATCAGGCTTTAATGAAAAATTGGAATAAAGGATAAGATAAATATAGGATAAAAGATAGAATACGAAAGAGATTTCCTACATATTTATATAGAGAACAAAGAATGTATGACTATTAGGTCAGAGGAATGTATGAAAAAGTTATCTATTATATTAAAAACGCTTATAGCAGGATATATTATAACAGTTCTAGCCCTGCTTGTGCTTGCTTTCTGCCTGTATAAGTTCAGGGTGTCTGGTAATGTGATATCTATAGGGATTTATGTTACTTATGGGCTATCAGCTTTATGCGGAGGTCTCATTCTTGGCAAAGGCATGCAGCATAGCCGCCTTGTGTGGGGAGTACTGTATGGAATAATATATTTTCTTATATTATGTGTTGTTTCAATAATATTAAGCAGAGGAATATCATCAATAGATATGTCACAGATGGTTAAAGGCGCGATAGTATGCATACTTTGCGGTGCAATTGGAGGGATTGTATCTTAAATGAAATTTTATAACGTGAACCTGAAATAAGAATCAGTAATAGGATTCAGCAATAAGAATCAGGATATAAATTGAAGTATAGATTAAAATGAAAATCAGAATAAAAATTTAAAATAAAAAAAGGAAATAAGGTATCTGTGTTTAATACATTAAAAGTAGGCAGTTTTTGAATACATATTGAATACATAGGGAAAGAAGAGTTAATATGCCAATATATTCAAGTGAAGTAATAGAGGAAGTTGTATCGCATAACGATATAGTAGATGTTATTTCAGGTTATATAAAGCTTAAGAAAAGTGGCAGTTCCTACGTAGGGCTATGTCCGTTTCATAACGAGAAGTCACCTTCTTTTTCTGTATCAGGAACAAAACAGATGTATCACTGTTTTGGATGCGGAGTCGGAGGCAATGTTATAACATTTGTTATGGAATATGAGAATTATACGTTTCCAGAGGCAGTAAAAATGCTGGCTGACAGGGCAGGTATAGCTCTGCCTGTGATGGAATATTCAGGTGAAGACAGACGAGAACGGGATATTAAAACAAAGCTGTTAGAGATTAACAAGATAGCAGCAACATTTTACTATCATCAGTTAAAATCACCAGCAGGACAGAGTGGGTTGGATTATCTGAAAAAAAGACAGCTTTCAGACAAAACTATAAACACATTTGGCCTTGGATATGCGCCACAGCTTACAGGTGATTTATATAGAATGCTAAAGGAAAAAGGGTATGATGATGAGCTCTTAAAAGAGTCAGGTCTGTTCACTTATGAAAAGGGAATAAGGGAAAAGTTCTGGAACAGGGTAATATTTCCAATCATGGATATTAACAATAAGGTTATAGGCTTCGGTGGCCGTGTTATGGGAGATGGAAAGCCAAAGTACCTGAATTCTCCGGAAACAAAGCTTTTTGATAAAAGTAAGAATCTTTATGGACTTAATGTTGCAAGAAGTTCAAGAAAGAATAATCTTATAATATGTGAAGGCTATATGGATGTTATATCTATGCATCAGGCAGGCTTTAATCAGGCGGTAGCATCGCTTGGTACAGCACTCACACCTGGACATGCCCGTCTTATGAAAAGATATACAGATAATGTCCTTATAACTTATGATAGTGATGAAGCAGGGGTAAAGGCAGCTTTAAGAGCCATACCTATATTAAAGGAAGCAGGACTTTCTACTAAGGTTATTAATATGAGGCCATATAAGGATCCGGATGAGTTTATCAAGGCTTTAGGAACTGAAGCATTTCAGGAGCGTATAGATAAAGCAGAAAACAGCTTTATGTATGAAATCGGTATTATAGAGAAGAATTATAACAGAAGTGACCCGGAGAGTGAGACAGCATTTGAAAGAGAAGTTGCTAATAAGCTTGTACAGTTTAGTGAGAAACTTGAAAGAGATAACTATATGAAAGCTGTCTGCCGTCAGTTTATGATACCAGAGGATGGTATGCGTGAAATGGTTATAAGGATAGGAAGCCAGGGCGGAATAATACCAAGACAGACACAGCCTGTCAGGCGGATGGAACCGGCAAGAAAGAAAAAGGAAGATGGAATAAGGCAGGCAGAGAAGATTCTGCTTACGTGGATGATTGAGGATGGTGACATATATGATAAAGTCAGTGAATATATACAACCAGATGATTTTATAGATCCATTGTTTAAAGATGTTGCATCAAAGGTATATGAACAGTATGAAACAGGAAGTGTTAATCCGGCGGCTATTATTGGCTCATATAGCGATGGTGATATGCATAGTGAGATAGCGGCAATGTTCAGCGCCGAATTAAGCGAGTCGCTTAGTAAGTCAGAAAGAGAAAAAACACTTAATGATACAGTGCTAAGGGTTAAGAAGAGCAGCCTTGATTATAAGCTTGAACATGCAGCAGATGCAAAGACTATGCAGGATATCATAGGCAGACAGATGAAGTTAAATAATATTCACATTAGTTTATAATACATGCGAAAGGTGGACCATTGTAATGGCAGTAAAGAAGGAAAACTTAAACGAGGAAGAATTAAAGGAAACTAAGAAGACAACTAAAAAGAAAGCAGATGAAGCTGTGGCAGCAAAGAAGCCTAGGAAGTCAAAGAAGGAGGAAGCTGCACAGCCAGAGCTTTCAGAAGAAGAACAGGCAAGAATTATACAGGAAAAATTCATGGAAAAGTGCAGGGGGATTCTTGCTATAGCCAGAAAGAAAAAGAATGTCCTTGATTATAAGGAGATTATGGATTATTTCCAGGATACAGATTTTGAAGCTGATAAGATGGAAAAGGTATTCGAGTTTCTTGAAGGCTGCAATATAGATGTCAAGATGAATGATGATGATGGAGATGTAGAAGATGATATTATTCTTTCGGATGAAGATGATATCGATATAGAAAAGATAGATCTTTCTGTACCAGATGGAATCGGACTTGAAGATCCTGTAAGAATGTATCTGAAGGAAATAGGTAAGGTGCCTCTTCTTAGTGCAGAAGAAGAAATAGAATATGCACAGAGAATGGAAGAGGGTGACGAGGAAGCCAAGAAGAGACTTGCGGAAGCCAACTTACGTCTTGTTGTAAGTATTGCAAAGCGTTATGTCGGAAGAGGCATGCAGTTCCTTGATCTTATCCAGGAGGGTAACTTAGGTCTTATCAAAGCTGTTGAAAAGTTTGATTATCGTAAAGGATATAAGTTCTCAACATATGCAACATGGTGGATAAGACAGGCTATTACAAGAGCTATAGCTGATCAGGCACGTACTATACGTATACCTGTTCATATGGTAGAAACTATCAACAAGCTTGTAAGAGTACAAAGACAGCTTTTACAGGAGTTAGGAAGAGAACCATCTCCAGAAGAAATAGCAGAGACTATGGATATTCCGGTTGAAAGAGTTAGAGAAATCCAGAAGATATCACAGGAGCCTGTATCGCTTGAAACACCTATAGGTGAAGAGGAAGACAGCCATCTTGGGGACTTTATACAGGATGATAATGTTCCGGTTCCAGCAGAAGCCGCAGCTTCAACACTTCTTAAGGAACAGCTTGTAGAGGTGCTTGGAACACTTACAGACAGAGAACAGAAAGTATTAAGACTTCGTTTTGGCATGGACGATGGAAGAGCAAGAACTCTTGAAGAAGTTGGTAAGGAATTCAATGTTACAAGAGAGCGTATAAGACAGATTGAAGCTAAGGCATTAAGAAAGTTAAGACACCCAAGCAGAAGCCGCAAGCTTAAGGATTATCTTGACTAATCAATATCCAGAAATATATTTAAGGATAGAATTCAATAATAAAAACATGAATATAGATTTCTATTTATGATTATGTCGGGATAAAGGATGATTTATATAGTATAATAAATCAACAGGAAAAATGTATGAACAATATTATTAATATATCAGAAAGACTGAAATGTGTTGCCAGTCTTGTTAATAAAGGTGCAAGGGTGGCTGACATTGGCACGGATCACGCATATCTTCCTATATATCTTGTTCAGAACGGGATAAGTAATAAAGTATATGCGTGTGATGTAAGAAAAGAACCACTGAGGCGTGCAAAGCTTCACATTGATGAATATGGTCTTTCAGATAAGATAACTACAAAGCTTTGTGATGGGCTCAAAGGGATTAATAAAGGTGATGTTGATACAGTAACGATATGTGGCATGGGTGGAAAGCTCATGAAGAATATATTAAAAGCAGGTATAGACAAGCTGGGGGATAATACACAGCTTGTCTTATCTGCACAGTCAGAACTAAAGGATTTTAGAAAATACCTTCTGGAGACAGGCATATATATTAAGTCAGAACATATGCTTTTAGAAGATGGAAAATATTATTTTATATTTGACTGTGTATACAACACACAAGATGAATATTATCTAAATGTAACTAATATTCAACAAAATAACATTTATGAAAATGCAGCTTCTGCAGGTGATATTCATAACAATAATATTTATAACAATGATAGTCATAAGGAAGATTATGACAAGGAAGATAATGATAAGAAAAATAATGATAAGAAAAAGATAACAGCCTACGCAGAGGAAGAATTAAGATATGGAAGATATCTTTTGGATAATAAGTCAGAGGTGCTTTACGAATATCTTAATAAGGAACTGACAAGCTGTAACAATATTAGAAATAGTCTTATTAATAATAAGGAACAGTCAATATCGATAAAGAGCAGAATACATGCTATAGATGAAGATATTGCTGTTATTAATAAGGCATTAGGAAGATGGAAGGAGTAATAATAATGCTTTTATCGCAGATGGCAGCAGATGCTGCAAAGGATTACAAGTATGATATTATTCTTGCCAATGTAAATGGCAGGCTTACAGAGATATCAGATATGGATATAACTGATGAAAAAGTGGAATTCATTACAGTAGGAAAGGCAGTGGGAAATGAGGCATATAAAAGAAGTGTTCTTCTTTTAATGCTAAATGCAATACATAAGCTTGATACAGATAATAGAATTAAGAGAGTTACTGTTGAGTTCTCGCTTAGTAAAGGTCTTTATTGTGATATAAAAGGAGATTTTGTAATCACACAAGAATTTCTTAATGATGTGAAAGAACTTATGAGAGCCGATGTTAAGAAAAATCTGCCTATTAAGAAGCAGGGAATGAAGACATCAGAGGCTATTAAGCTGTTCAAGAAGTTCGGAATGGAAGATAAGACACAGTTATTCAAATATAGAATTAGTTCTTATGTTAATGTATACAGCATAGAGGGTTATTACGATTACTTCTATGGTTATATGGCAGCTAATACAGGAATATTAAAGACATTTGACATATTCCAGTATGACAAGGGGTTTGTTCTCCAGTTACCAACTAAAGAGAATCCTGAAATAGTGCCGGAATTTGCACCACAGGCTAAGCTTTTTAATGTACTTATGGAAAGAAGTGAGTGGGCAGATATGCTTGGTGTTGATACAGTTGCATCATTGAATAAGCATATAATAAGCGGGGATATTAATTCACTTATTCTTGTTCAGGAAGCATTACAGGAGCAGAAGATTGTTGAGATTGTTAATCAGATAAAAGAAAGGGAAGGCGTTAAATTTATTATGATAGCCGGACCATCATCATCTGGCAAGACAACATTTTCACACAGATTGTCAATACAGCTTCGTGCAAGTGGATTTAAGCCACACGCAATTGGTGTTGATAATTATTTCGTTGAGAGGGAGCAGACACCTGTTGATGAAAATGGAGAGTACAATTTTGAGGATATTCATGCGATAGACATAAAGCTTTTTAATGACCATATGAATGCATTACTAAGGGGAGAAAAGGTTGAGATACCTCAGTTTAATTTCCTTACAGGTAAAAAAGAGTATAATGGTGAATATATACAGCTTGTCGATGAAGATATTCTTGTGATTGAAGGCATACATTGCCTTAATGATGAGTTATCTTACGCACTTCCAGTTGAAAGTAAGTTTAAAATCTATATAAGTGCACTTACACAGCTTAATGTTGACGAGCATAACAGAGTGGCAACGACTGACGGTCGTCTTGTAAGACGTATGGCGAGGGATTACAGGACGAGAGGTGCATCTGCTAAAAAAACACTTTCTATGTGGGAGTCAGTAAGAAAAGGTGAGGAAAAGAATATCTTTCCTTATCAGGAGGAAGCTGATGTTATGTTTAACTCAGCACTTGCGTATGAGCTGTGTGTTTTAAAGCCGATAGTAGAGCCGCTGCTATTCTCAATAACAGAGGATGACCCGGAATATCAGGAGGCAAAGAGACTGTTAAAGTTCTTAGCGTACTTCCTTCCTTGTCAGTCAGGCAATGTTCCAATCAACTCTATAATGAGAGAGTTTATTGGTGGGGGATGTTTCAGGGTATAATAAAAAATAATTGCTTAAGTTGTTAGTGGAAGAATACTCGGTCACAACCGACTCGGTTGTGACCGAGTATTTTCTTTACATTATTAGAATATAACAGATTTTATGTGCCAGTCTTATAAAAGTTTATTTCCTGAATGAATTCTTATATTCTCTTGACATCTGAAATAGCTCATTAACATATCCAGGAGTTTTGTTATCAATATTTTTCTTGATTTCACTTAATATGTCTATATAGTCGCCAAGCAGTACGCTTATATCTTGTGAGTTAGAAGCACATATCTGGTCCCACATTTCAGGAGATGAAGCAGCTACCCTTGTCATATCGCGAAAGCTTCCAGCTGCTAACTGCTGCATATGCTTGTCGTCATCGTCCTGTTCAGATACGAGCTTTACAAGTGCTGTTGATATAAGATGTGGAAGGTGGCTTATGGCAGCTACACTTTTATCGTGGATTGTATAGTCCATGATAATCGGATTAGCTTTCATATCACACACAAGTGCTTTGAAGCGTTCAAGCTGTTCTTTAGTAGTTTTTGATGTTGGTGTGATAACATAGCGGGCATTTTTCATTATTGCGGAAGATGAGTTGGAATAACCTGTGAGCTCTGAACCAGCCATAGGATGACCACCAATAAAAACATCTTCCATATCAAGCTCTTTAACAGTGTTATGTATTGAAGTTTTGACACTTCCAACATCCGTTATAATACAACTTTTTTTCACAATGTTTTTTAACTGTTTAAGATAATCATTCATAGTTATAACAGGTGTACATAGTATTATAAAATCACAATCAGATAATCTGTTATCAACAGAGTCAAGAACTTCGTCTACAACTCCATCTTTTTTAGCTTCATATACAGGTTCAAGCCTTCTGCTTGTAGCTATAATAGTATAATTTCTGCCTGATTCCTTAAGAGAATGTGCTATAGAGCCTGCAATAAGACCGAAGCCTATAAAACCAACTTTGCAATCCATAATATATTTAACCTCGTTTCTTTGTTTCGTTTAATTCAGTAAAATAAATGTTTTGAAATATTTTTAATGAGTTTAACACTTTAAAGCGGTAATGTAAAGGGATACGACTTATAAAATACTTTATTTTATAGATGTCAATATATTGCGTGATATATAAAATATTCTATTTGTTGACAATATGTTGCTACTGTGTTATAAATATATTATCAATATGCATAACGATAATAATTTAGAAGGAGAACAGCATATATGCGATAGTATAATAAGTGAACGATTCATTAAATAAAGACACGAATACTGACAGTTATAGAGCAGTTAATGACAATTCTTATGCCTATGATTTTTTATCGGCAGTCCACAATAATCCCAATCTTGCATTACAGTATGATAAATTTAAAAGAAGCAGCTTTTTTAATAAGGTTTGGGCTGATAGATTTAATGATTATATCAGCAAAAAAAAGACGCTTCCATTGTTGTATGATCCATTTTTTAAAAAGCTTTTCAATGGAGATGAACACAGAGAGAGACTATCAAGACTTGTGAGCAGCATCATAGGACAAAAAGTTACGGTTATTGATATACTACCATCTGAAAGTTCATGTTTTGAAGATTCATTTATAATAATGGATATGATAGTACGGCTGTCGGATGGAAGTATTGCCAATATTGAAGTTCAGAAAATAGCAGCATTATTTCCAGGGGAAAGACTTAGCTGCTACTCGGCAGATGCAATTATGAGACAATATCACAGACTATCATCTTCATCAGCGTTAGCACAATATAATAGTAGTATACATGATAATACAATGAATGAGAATGTTCAGACGATAGAACATAAGACATTTTCTTACAAGGATATGAAAAATGTGCATACTATTGTATTGTTTGAAAACAGCAATTCTAATCTTATAAGTCCAATAGATTCCAGGTTATATTTTCATGTTGGAACAACACGTTTCAATACTCAGATAGATTTCCCATTATTACAGCACTTTCATATGATTAGTCTTGACACATTTAGAAAATACAGATATTCTGATATTATAAAAGGAAACGTTAATATTACGAAATATGATTATGATGAGAGCATGTATGATACACCATTGACTTCTGATATGCTTCGTGATAGACTGGCATATCTTTCACTTTTTGTGACAGAATCAGTGGAAGATGCATTAGCTATCCAGAAAGTATTTCCAGAATTATCGCAGATATTTGATGAGATGAACGAATATCTTGCAAAACCAGAGGAGGTGCTAAGTATGTTTTCAGAGGCATTGAGAATACTTAATCACAATACGGCAGTACTTATGGTGGATGAATATAGAAAAAAATATCAGGAGATGGAAAATAATCTGAAGAAGGAAATTCAGGAAAAACAAAAGATACTGGATAGCCAGAAGGAACAATTAGACAGCCAGAAGGAGCAGTTAGACAGCCAGAAGGAGCAGTTAGATAGCCAGAAGGAACAATTAGACAGCCAGAAGAAACAACTAGATATCCAGAAGGAACAGTTTAGTATAAAAAAGGAACAATATGAAGAACAACATTCAAAAGATTTAGAAAAAATAGCTGAACTTGAAGCTATGCTAAAGGAAAAGTAAAGAAATAGATTAAGATCAAGTATGGTATTGCCTTGATAAAGGTGAGATACAGATTAAAGATGAGGGGTAAGTAAGCGGATAGATATGTACAGTTAATGATGACTTTACATACTATCCGCTTATATTGTGTAGGATTATTGAACTGTGAAATTTTGTGAAAATTCTGGTTGATAAGAGCGTATAAAGAAGTGGTCAGTTATTGACAAATCCTTTCATTGTGATAATATTTGAAAGTGAGTAAATATGTGATTGAAAGCACCGGAAGAGCATAGCCGGTGCAGGAATGAGGTTTTAAGATGGCTAATACAACAACTTATAATCCCAAGTCTATCGAGCCAAAGTGGCAGAAGTATTGGGCAGAACATGAAACATTTAAAACAGATGTATGGGACTTTTCAAAGCCAAAGTACTATGCGCTTGATATGTTCCCTTATCCATCAGGAGTAGGTCTTCATGCAGGTCATCCAGAGGGATATACAGCTACAGATATCACTTCACGTATGAAGAGAATGCAGGGATATAATGTACTTCATCCAATGGGATATGATTCATTTGGACTTCCAGCTGAACAGTATGCTGTTAAGACAGGTAACAATCCTAACGGATTTACACAAAAAAATATAGAAACATTCACTAAGCAGCTTAAGGAGCTTGGTTTTGATTATGACTGGAGCAAGACTTTAGCAACAAGTGATCCTAAGTTCTATAAGTGGACACAGTGGATATTCAAGCAGTTATATCTTGATGGTTATGCTAAGTATATAGATATGCCAGTGAACTGGTGTGAAGAACTTGGTACAGTTCTTTCAAACGATGAAGTTATTGATGGTAAGTCAGAACGTGGTGGATACCCTGTTGTAAGAAAGAACATGAAGCAGTGGGTTATCGATCAGGTAGCATTTGCAGATAAGTTACTTGAGGGACTTGAACATATTGACTGGCCAGAATCAACTAAGGAAATGCAGAGACACTGGATAGGCAAGTCAGAAGGTGTTGAGGTTGACTTTAAGATTGACGGTGGTGGAGATTTCTCTATCTTTACTACTTGTATTGAAACTATATATGGTATTACATTTATGGTGCTTGCACCAGATGGAGATATCGTTAAGGAGCTTATGCCAAGAATCCAGAACAAAGAAGAGGTAGAAGCTTATATAGCAGAAACAGTTAAAAAGAATGATATGGACAGAACAGAGCTTAACAAGACTAAGTCAGGCTGTGTTCTTGAGGGAATCTACGCTGTTAATCCTGTTAATGGTAAGAAGGTTCCTGTATACATTGGTGATTTCGTTCTTGCTAACTATGGTACAGGTGCTGTTATGGCTGTTCCAAGCCACGACCAGAGAGATTTTGAGTATTCAGAAGCACATAATATTCCTAGAATACAGGTTATTGATGGTGCTGATGTATCAGAAAAGGCTTTTGAGAAGTACGATTATCTTGGCAAGGGCTGTAAGCTTATCAACTCAGAGGAATTCACAGGCCTTACAGTAGAAGAAGCTAAGGAAGCTATTACTCAGAAGCTTGAGAAAATGGGCGTAGCAAGAAGAAAAGCTAACTACCATTTCAGAGAGTGGATATTTGCAAGACAGAGATACTGGGGTGAGCCAGTGCCTATCGTATATCTTGAAGATGGACAGATTCATGTCCTTGATGATGACGAACTTCCGCTTATCTTACCAGAGCTTGAAGACTACAAAGGTAAGAATGGACAGGCACCTCTTGAAAATGCTACAGAATGGAAGAAGTATGAGCATAACGGACTTAAGGGTAAGAGAGAAACTTCAACAATGCCAGGTTCGGCAGGTTCAAGCTGGTATTATATGAGATATATCGACCCTGATAACGATAAAGAACTCTGTGACCCAGAGCTGCTTAAGCACTGGCTTCCAGTTGACCTTTATATTGGTGGACCAGAGCATGCAGTTGGACATCTTATGTATTCAAGAATATGGAACAGATATCTGTATGATAAAGGCATATCACCAGTTGCAGAGCCATTCCAGAAGCTGGTCCACCAGGGTATGATTCTTGGTTCTAATGGTATCAAGATGGGTAAGAGATTCCCAGAATTTGTTATTAACCCAAGTGATATCGTAAGAGAGTATGGTGCTGATACTTTAAGACTTTACGAAATGTTCATGGGCCCTCTTGAGGCTTCTAAGCCTTGGAACCAGCAGGGTGTTGAAGGTGCAAGAAGATTCATTGGTAAGGTATGGAATTTCTTTACAACTGAGGGTAACGTTGTTGATGAGGATGTTAAAGAGCTTGAAAAGGTATATAACCAGACAGTTAAGAAGGTTACAGATGACTTTGAAAAGCTTGGCTTTAACACAGCTATCAGCCAGATGATGATATTTATGAATGCCGCAACTAAGCTTGGCAGATGCTCAAAGGAATATGCAGAAGGCTTTATTAAGATGTTTTCATGTATATGTCCACACGTTGGTGAAGAAATGTGGAGTGTATTAGGACATGATGATACTATAGCATATGAAAGCTGGCCAGCATACGATGAAGAAGCCTGCAAGGAAGATACTGTAGAGATAGGTGTCCAGGTTAATGGTAAGGTTAAAGGAACTATATCTATAGCAGTTGATGAAGCTAAGGATTCAGTCCTTGAAAAGGCTAAAAAGGCAGTAGAAGGCAAGATTACAGGTAATATAATTAAGGAAATCTATGTACCTGGCAAGATTGTAAATATTGTTGCAAAATAAAAGCTATATAGCAGGTTTTGCATATATTCACATAACAAGGATTTAACTATAAACATGGCCCTAATTGTAAAATGTCAATTAGGGCCATATTTACATGTAAGCTAATCAATTATTCTGGTATATTTCCACCTGGAACTATCTGCTTATATATCATTTCACAATCCTGCTTTGTAAATTGTATACCAGCCTGTTTTGCCTTCTGGCTTAATGCGAATACAAGAGGAAGCAGTTCTTCCTTACTTTTTCCTTTGGATAGTGTTTTGAATTCATTTAATAGCAGCTGCTTTCTAAAATCAGTTTCTGACATAACTATATTCTTACCTCTGTCAATATGTTTACACATATAGATATGAAGTGTATAGAACAAATATGTATATTTGTTAGCAGTTTAACAGCCAGATTCATCATCTGGATTCATTCTGGCTTACATTAAAGTCGAGAGAATCAAGTTGTTTTATATATTCGTTATACAGATCTTTCTGGTTGGAATTCATAATATTTCCAAGCATGTCAGAAGCATTTATGGAACTGTTACTTTTATAGTTATTGTTTCCATCGTTATTATTTTTATCGTTATGAATTTCATCGTTATTGTTAGAAGAGTTATTAAATATATCCATCATATTAAACATATCAGACATTTTGTTTAAGTTTCTGTATGTATTAATCATATTTACTATATTTCCAGAACAATAAGTTTTTACTGTATTTATAAGTTGTTCGTTTCCAAGTATTTCGCTTATGGGAGTGTTGAAGTTTATACCACTGCTGTTACAGCAGGATTTAAATATGTTACAGTTGACGGGTGAACTATAGAAACGTATCGTGTTTTTAAGTTCACTGGTACGGATAAGAGTGGAAATGCTGCGTTGCATATTGTATTCCATAAAAGGAAGAATAGCTTTAAGAAGCTGGATATAATCAGGCTGGGTTATCATATCAAATTCTGTCATGGGAATTGACTTAGACATAATATACAGTAGTCCTATATTGATTTATATAAATATATTCAGAAAAACTAAGCATATGACATCAATAGATTAAATATAAGCAGTTTTAAGGCAGCTGCAGACAATAAAAAGCAGCCATATAGCTTTACACCTGTAGATAATGTGAATAATGCGTGCTTATAAATCAATGGCAGAATACGAAGCAGGTGTAAGCAATATGGCTGTAATAAAATATTATATCAGTAGATAAGAATTATTCAGGCAAATGCAGTCTAGCAGCCACAGCCGTTATTGCATCCGCAGCCACCATTGCAGCCACATCCACCAAAGCCTAATGCATTGCCGCAGTCACCGCAGCCTCCACATAAGAGAAGAAGGCAGATAAGCCAGATACAGTTATTGTTTCCACAGCCGCCACATCCACCGCAGCCGCTATTGCATCCTCCGCCATTGTTATCAAAAAGAAGTAAGAGAATAATAAGCCAGATGCAGTTGTTTCCACCACAACCACAATCTCCACATCCGTTGCATCCTCCGCAGTTTGTTGCTGCTAAATCACTCATAAAAAATCCTCCGATTAAAACATTTACAATACAATAATATGAATGCAGGCTTGTTAGTGTTACTTATTTTTTTTGAAATATTGCAATATTTATAAAATTATTATATCATCAAAGGGTATGTGTGTTCAGACTATACAGATACATAGATAGGAGCGTAAGGATATGAAAGTATCAGTTATCATTCCTTCACTGAATCCGGATGACAAGCTGGTTACAGTAGTGGATTCACTTGTAAAGAAGGGATTCAAGGATATAATATTAGTTAATGACGGAAGTGACAAGAGTCATATGTGGCCTTTTGAAAAAGTGGGTACGTATGATGAATGCACAATTCTTACTCATGAAGTTAATAGAGGAAAAGGAAGAGCTTTAAAAACTGCCTTTGAATATTGTATAAAAAACAGGGAAGGTTATATTGGAGTAGTTACAGTAGATGGTGATAACCAGCATCAGGCTGACGATATAATGAACTGTTGTGAAGCTATGGCCTCGCAGGATAAGGTTGTACTTGGAGTAAGAACATTTGATGGAGATGATGTTCCTTTTAAAAGCCGGTTTGGCAATAACCTTACAAGCTTTGTGTTTAAAGCTATATGTGGACTGGCTATATCGGATACACAGACAGGATTAAGAGCCATACCTTATAAGTTTCTACAGACCTTTTGTGATATTGAAGGGGAACGTTTTGAATATGAAACAAGAATGCTTCTGGAGTTTAAGAGGTCATCGATACCTTATATGGAGGTGCCCATTAAGACTGTTTACATAGAAGAAAATGCATCTACGCATTTCAATCCAGTTAAGGATTCAATAAAAATATATAAGGTCATATTCAAATATACTTTTTCGGCAACAGCGTTAAAGTATGTGCTAAGCTCACTTGCATCGTGGGTTATAGATAATTTAATATTTAATTTACTTGATATTTTTCTTGTTATGTTTACAATATCATTAAGGCTGCTGTTCAGCACAGTTGTGGCAAGAATAATATCATCTGTATTTAATTTTACAATGAACAGAAAACATGTATTTAAGTCAGATAAAGATGTTAAGGCAGCAGCAGTAAGATATTATATACTGTGGTTCTGCCAGATGGCAGTATCATATCTTCTCGTCTTTTTGTTTACTAAAATGCTTATGCTTGGTACTACAGCAGTAGGTATAACCAAGATAATTGTAGACGTTGTTTTGTTCGTTGTGAGCTACAATATACAGAAAAGATGGGTATTTAAATAAATTTTATTAGAACGAGGAAAATGATGAAAAAGAATGTATTAAAATGGTTAGGCCGGGTTGGTGCCACTTTGCTTACGACAATAGTGATTCTTGTTGTCGGTCTGTATGGTGTTATGGCTATGCTTGCATGGGGACCATCAAAGGTTGCAAAGAAACAGTTTATTATGTCACTACAGGAGACAGGAGAGCTTGGTTTTATGGCTAACTGGTTCTGCTCACAGGAAGAAATCGACAAGATAAAAGAAGAGAATTCGGTTAAAGATACAACAGATATAACAGATTCAAGCCTTGTTGTAATAGGCAATTCTGAAACAAGTGATGAAGAGGATCTTTATGTGGTTGATATAAAGGCAGAAGCTTACAGTGGAAAACTTATGGTTATAAAGGATCCATCAAGACTTTTTGTTGGTACTGTTCCAGAGTTTAAGCTTGAAAAGGGCTGGACAGTTTCAGAGATAGCACAAAGATATGATGCAGTTGCAGGTATCAATGGTGGAGAGTTCGTAGATTCAACACCACAGACAGCGATGCCTATAGGACTTGTTATGGTTGATGGCAATGTCTTAAAAGGAACTGCCGGTGAAATGTATCATGTTACTGGAATAACGTTTGATAACAAGCTTGTTATGGGTAATATGACAGCTGCAAAGGCACAGGAGCTTGGAATAAGAGATTGTGTCAATGTAAGTAGTGATATAGGTCCATTTCTGATTATCAATGGAGAAGCACAGGATGTTGATGGCGTTGGTGGTGGACTTAATCCGCGAACAGCTATAGGACAGAGAGCTGATGGTGCCATCCTTCTTCTTGTTGTTGATGGAAGACAGGTTACAAGCCTTGGGGCTTCATTCTCTGATCTCCAGGATATAATGCTTCAATATGGGGCGGTAAATGCATCTGCTATGGATGGAGGAACATCAACACAGATGTATTATAATGGTGAGGTTATCAATAAGCCATATTCACCAACAGGTCCAAGAACACTTCCAACAGCGTTTTTGATTAAGTAAATGTGATAATGGAATGGAGAATATATGTCAGATATGAATAACAACGTAAAAGATAATAAGAAGAATCTTTTTAAAAGACTTTCTTCATTTAAGAAATTCCTGATAATATATGCATCTGCATTGATAGTTATAATAGCTGCTGCATTAGTGATTTTACATGGTTTTCTTAAGGATTATGAGTCAGGACGTCCGGCTAATACGATGGATACGCTTGTTGCCCATATTGAAAAGGGAAATGTCGGAGAGTGGATTAAGAAAAGTGGATTACTCGGTGAATTTGAAACAGAAAGTATAGTATCAGATTATTTTAGAGATACATTTGAAGGAAAACAGATAAGCTATAAGAAAAAGGCTGGAGAGTATTCAGAAAGCACACCTGTGTATGTTTTGTATGCAGATGATGATAAAATAGCAAGTGTGAGTCTTGATGAAAGCAGGAAAAATGCACATAAGTTCACAGAATGGAAGCTTTCTTCCATCAACTTTAATGTTAATGCACAGGACAAGAGCCATGCGGTTAAAGTTACAGTACCAAAGGGAAGTGATGTAGAACTGAATGGTGTAAAGGTATCGTCAGACTATATAACAGGTGAGAGCAGCGTGGATTTGTGTAAGCATGTATCCGACTATGTGGATACACCAGTTAATGATATATATGAAATTACAGGTCTTTTTTCAGCTCCAGACGTTAAAGTGTATTCATCTGGAAAAGAACTTTCTACAGAGCTTGATAAAGAGGGCTATGTTGCATATTATCCTGGTGATGATTCTTTGCTGGAAGAGGAAAAACAGCATATATTGCTTGTTGCTGAGAACTATGGAAAGTATATGATCAACAGAGGCAGCCTTACAACTTTGTCTGGTTATATGATTGGAACTGCTAAAGAATATATGAGTGATATTCCGGCTATAGATGTTTATCTTATAGGAAGGACATTCACATACAATATAACTGATGAAAATATAAGTAATTTCAGAAAATATTCTGATGATTGTTATTCATGCAACGTGGATTACAAGCTTAATGTAAACTGGTCATCGGGAAGTACTACATATGATATTGCATTAACTTACATATTCGTAAAACAGGATGGTAAGTGGATGTTAGCAGACTTTAAGATCAGATAAGAGGATTGTAACAATGTCATCTAAAAATAAACGTAATTTTATTCTGCAGGGTTCCATACTTGCAATGGCTGGAATATTTGTAAGAATAATAGGAATGGTATATAGAATTCCAGTCCTGAATATTATAGGAAGTGAAGGAAATGGAATATACGGAACAGCATTTAATGTATACAATATAATGCTTGTTCTTTCATCATATGGACTTCCTATGGCAGTATCAAAGCTTGTTTCTGCAAGATTTACAAAGAAAAAGTATAAGAGTGCTGCTAAAGTACTCAGATGCTCAGTAATCATAGGAGTTATCATGGGTGGAGCAGCTGCGCTTCTTGTATTTTTTGGAGCTGGCTTTATAGAAAATGTCGTATATGGTGGTGGTATACCTGGACTTGCGATTCCACTAAGAGTACTGGCACCAACTATATTTCTTGTTGCAATATTAGGGGTGCTAAGAGGGTTCTTCCAGGGACAGGGAACTATGATACCAACAGCTGTTTCACAGATTATAGAACAGCTTGTGAATGCTGTGGTTAGTATTGTGGCTGGATATATGCTTATGAAAGCATATGCATCAGCAAGTAATACCGCAGCATATGGAGCAGCAGGAAGTACATTGGGAACTGCGATGGGGGCATTGACGGCTCTTGTTTTTTTTGTATTTCTGTATATGTTGTACCGTCCTAAGTTTATGAGGATGGTCGCAAGGGATAATAGTCCTGATTGGAGAGATACTAATCAATATATATATAAGACTATTATTGTAACTATGCTGCCTATTATTCTTAGTCAGACATTTTATCAGATAAGTGCTCTTTTAGATGATGTTTTGTTTAGTAATATAATGGTTGTAAGAGGTGCATCAGCTAATATTACAAGGGATCTTGGTAATTTCAGCTCAAGTTATACACTTCTTATAAGTATACCGCAGGGTATAGCTTCAGCACTTTCAGCATCGATGCTTCCAAGTATTGTGGCCTCTTATACAACAGGGGATAAGGATAGTATATATTCAAAGCTGACAAAGACATTAAAGACTAATATGTTTGTTGCTGTACCTTCATTTATAGGATTGTTTACGATTGGTGAGCCGATTATCAGGCTTTTGTTTGCAAGATATGATAGCGTGCAGGGTGGGATGATGTTAAAGCTTGGAGCTGTTGCTATAGTTTTTTATACACTTTCCACAGTCACAAGTTCAGCACTTCAGGCAGTTGATAAAGTGAAATCTCCGATGTATCATTCATTTATATCACTTGTTGTTCATATAGTGCTTGTAGTAGTGTTGTTATTCACAACAGATCTTGGAATATATGCTCTTGTTATAGGTAATGCTTCATTTCCTGTTATTATATTTATATTGAATCTTATAACATTGTACAGGGAAGAGGGTTACAGGCTGCCTGTTATGAAGATATTTGCAAGACCATTTATATGTTCAGCATTTATGGGAGTGTTCACAATATTATCATATAATATGATGTATAATGCTACATCATCAAATGCTATTTCAGTTATTGTTGCACTTGTTGTTGCACTTGTAACATATTTTGGCTTATATGGAATTATACTAAAGAAATTTAGAGGCGTTTTATAGTTATGTGATGTTTATGGTGAAAGAATTTCTGACCATGGCATCGGTTAAAGGATTGGAAAGAGAGGAAAGACATGCAGAATAAATTCACAGACCAGGCAAGAAGAGTTCTTGAACAGGCTGCATTTGCTGCAGAGGTTAATGGACATTGTTATATAGGCTCGGAGCATTTGCTGCTTGGACTTATACAGGTAGAGGACTGCCTGGCAGGTAAGGTTCTTTTAAACAATGATGTTACAGAGAATAAGGTGCTTAATCTTATATATCAGCTTATAGCCCCTGATTGCGCAGTCAGCGTTAAGGAGCCGGCAGTATATACTCCAAGAGTTAAAAAAATTCTTGTAAATGCAGGTAATGAAGCGGCAAGATTCAAGGCAGACAGCATAGGAACTGAGCATATATTGATAGCTATGTTAAAGGAAACCGATAGTGTTGCATCAAGACTTCTTAATACTATGGGTGTATCTGTTAAGAAAATATATACAGAGCTTCTTGAAGGCATGGGAGAGGATGTATCACGTTTACGTGAGGATTTCCAGAATGGACGTATCAGGCAGAAGGATAAAAGGGCAACTGCCATGCTGGATCAGTATAGCAGGGATCTGACAGAGCTTGCAAGACAGAAAAAACTGGATCCTGTTATAGGAAGAGATGCAGAAATCCAGAGAGTTATCCAGATATTATCAAGAAGGACAAAGAATAATCCATGCCTTATAGGCGAACCGGGAGTTGGTAAAACAGCTGTTGTAGAGGGGCTTGCTTTACGTATAGTGGAAGGAGAAGTCCCTGAAACTATCAAGGATAAAAGACTTGTTACACTTGATTTATCAGGCATGGTTGCAGGTTCTAAGTACAGAGGTGAATTCGAGGAAAGGATAAAGAGAGTTATAGCTGAGGTAAGAAATGCTGGCAATGTGATTCTTTTCCTTGATGAGATTCATACAATTATAGGTGCAGGCGGCGCTGAAGGTGCTATAGATGCATCTAATATATTAAAGCCTTCACTTGCAAGAGGAGAACTTCAGCTTATAGGTGCAACAACACTTGAAGAATATAGAAAACACATAGAAAAGGATGCAGCGCTTGAAAGACGATTCCAGCCCGTTAAGGTAGAAGAACCAACAGAAGAAGAGGCTGTTGATATTCTTATGGGACTTAAGAGCAGGTATGAGGAACATCATAGTGTTAAGATAACGGATGAGGCTGTTAAGGCAGCAGTCAGGTTGTCTAAAAGATACATCAATGACAGGTTCCTTCCAGATAAGGCTATTGATCTTATAGATGAGGCATCATCAAGAACAAGGCTTTTAGCATATGCTGTACCAGCAGATATTAAAAAACTTGAAAAACAGATTGAAGAGCTGTCACAGGAAAAGGAAGCTGCGATAAAGAAAGAAAAATATGATGAAGCCTCTGATATAAAGAAACAGCAGACAAGAAAAAAGACAAGGCTTGAAAAGCTTAAGAATAAGTGGAGAGAACAGATGGATACATCTGAGCTTGTTGTTGATGAGGATATTATCGCAAAGACAGTTGCCATGTGGACAAAGATACCTGTCACAAAGATTGCAGAGGCTGAATCAGAGAAGCTTATTAATCTTGAACAGACACTTCATAACAGGGTTATAGGACAGGATGAGGCTGTAAGTGCAGTTGCCAAAGCAATAAGAAGAGGAAGAGTAGGACTTAAGGATCCTAACAGGCCAATAGGGTCATTCCTTTTCTTAGGACCTACAGGTGTTGGTAAGACAGAACTTTCAAAGGCACTTGCTGATGCGATGTTTGGAACAGATAATTCACTAATAAGGGTTGATATGTCTGAATATATGGAAAAGCATACAGTATCTAAGCTTATAGGTTCACCTCCAGGATATGTCGGATATGATGAAGGTGGACAGTTAAGCGAAAAGGTAAGAAGAAATCCGTATTCTGTAGTGCTTTTTGATGAAGTTGAGAAAGCCCATCCGGATGTGTTTAATGTGCTTCTTCAGGTACTTGATGATGGACACATAACAGACTCAACAGGAAGAGTGGTCGATTTTAAGAATACGGTGATTATTATGACATCAAATGCGGGTGCGGAAAACATAGTTGCACCTAAATCTCTTGGTTTTGCTTCATCGTCTACAGATGAACAGATTCACGATGATATGAAGAATAAGGTTATGGATGAGGTCAGGAGAATGTTCAGACCAGAGTTCTTAAACCGAATAGATGACATTATAGTATTCCATATGCTTAAGAAAGAACAGATAGGACAGATAGTTGATATTATGATGAAAACTATCAACGACAGGATTATGGAACAGATGAAGCTTTCTGTAGAACTTGATGATGATGCTAAAGCATATATTGTTGACAAAGGATATGATGCAAAATATGGAGCACGTCCATTAAGAAGAACTATCCAGAATGAGATTGAAGATGAACTTGCAGAAAGAATGCTTGAAGGAAAGATAAAGGCTGGTAACAGAGTATTAGTTACAGTTAAAGATAAGAAGCTTGATTTTGTTTTGAAAAGAGGATATAACAGATAAAAGTTAACAAATAATACTAGTAAAATACTAGCACTTTTATACAATTTGATGTATAATCAGAATATGAATAATTATTATGTTTCTTAAAGTAATCTGTTGGTTATATTTGTGATACATAATAAAATCGTAAAAAACGCAGGAGGACAATAATATGCCAGTAATTAATGAGTTGATTCGTTCAGAAAAGGATGGAACTCTTAGCTTTGGTAATTATGAGCTGGATACTAAGTCTAAGTTATCGGATTTCGAACATTGTGGAGATACTTATAAGGTTAAAACATTCAAGGAAATAACTAAGTTAGAGCGCAATGGTTCTTTCGTATATGAGTCAGTACCAGGAACAGCTGTTATGAACTTTAAGGCTACAGATACAGGCTTATCATTCAAAGTAGAAGGCAGTGAAGATGCACAGATTACTGTGGAGCTTGAGGAAGGTGCTTCGTACAATGTAACAATAGATGGTGCATTTGAAGGCAGTATGACTACTAATATGGGTGGTAAGATAGTTCTTTCAGTAAGTCTTGAGGAAGGCAAAGCTGTCGGAGTAGAAGTAGTTAAAGCATAAAGTGTATGATTATTAATACAATATAACAATTAAATTGCTGCACCGCGCATAAAGTCATAGTCTGACCAATGCTGGTGCAGCATTTTATTTATGTTGCAAGGAGGGAAAAGTGGCAAAAAGTAAAAATACAGCTTTTTTTTGTAGCGAATGTGGGTATGAATCATCTAAATGGTATGGCCAGTGTCCTGCTTGTAAGGCCTGGAATACATTTGTTGAAGAACCTGTAGCAGGTAAGACGGCTGTAAAAGGGTTGTCGGTGGTAAGAAAAGATAGTTTAACTAAAGCAAGCCATCCAGTCAGCCTGAAAGAAATAAGTACAGAAGAAAAAGAGAGAACACTTACAGGGATTAAAGAGCTTGACAGGGTACTTGGTGGTGGTATAGTCCAGGGCTCACTTGTTCTGGTTGGAGGAGATCCCGGGATAGGTAAATCGACACTGCTTCTTCAGATGTGTTATAACATTTCAGATGCGAAAGATAAGGTTTTGTATATATCAGGTGAGGAATCACTGACACAGATTAAGCTTAGGGCTGAAAGAATAGGTGAATGCAGCGATAATCTGAAAATACTATGCGAAACCAATCTGGATATTATAGAGCAGGTCTTAAAGAAAGAGATGCCTAAGGTTGTTATTATAGATTCCATACAGACTATGTACAGAGAAGAAATATCTGCTGCACCAGGAAGTGTGTCGCAGGTAAGAGAAAGTACATCTATTCTTATGCAGCTGGCAAAAGGGTTGGATATAACCATATTTATTGTAGGACATGTAACTAAGGAAGGTGTAGTTGCAGGACCAAGAGTGCTTGAACATATGGTTGATACAGTGCTTTATTTTGAAGGTGACAGATATGCATCATATAGGATTTTAAGAAGTGTAAAAAACAGATTTGGTTCAACTAATGAGATAGGGGTTTTTGAAATGCGTCAGGATGGTCTTGTTGAAGTGGCTAATCCGTCTGAATATATGCTTAACGGAAGACCGGAGGGAGCCTCAGGTTCAGTTGTTGTGTGTCTTGTTGAAGGAACAAGGCCGCTTATGGTAGAAGTGCAGGCACTTGTATGTGATTCTAATTTTGGCATGCCAAGACGTACAGCAGCAGGCACGGATTATAACAGAGTGAATCTTCTTATGGCTGTTCTTGAAAAAAGAGCAGGAATGAGAATGTCATCAAGTGATGCGTATGTAAATGTTGCAGGTGGCATAAAGGTAACGGAACCGGCTCTAGATCTTGGAATTGTTATAGCACTTGTGAGCAGCTTCAGGAATAAAGAGATTGACAGTAAAACAGTTATATTTGGAGAGGTTGGCTTGTCGGGAGAGGTAAGGGCTGTTACCCAGGTACAGCAAAGAGTGAATGAAGCTGTAAAACTCGGCTTTACGACATGTATATTGCCATCAGTCTGCTTGAAAAATATTAAAAATAATGATAAAATTAATCTTATTGGTATACATAACGTAAATGAAGCCATAAACCTGATATAATGAGCGCAGAAGAAAATATAATAATATATATGGAGGAATACCATGGATAATAATAATCTGGTTAATGATTTATCTGGAATACTTGATGGACTTGATTCATCACAGGAACAGCTTGAAAAGGATGCGTTTGATGTTATCAATTCATCTGATACATCGCTTAATCTTGTAAAGGAAAGTATATCGAGTGTTGAAGAAATCCTTAAAATGATAGATGAACTTAATGAAGTAGCAGAGGAATCAGCAACAAGAATAAAAGAACTTGAAAAGCTTTCTAAAGACATTGAACAGTTTGCTGGTGTTATATCATCTATATCAAACAGAACCAATATACTATCGCTCAATGCTTCTATTGAGGCAGCAAGAGCAGGTGAACATGGAAGGGGCTTTGCAGTAGTTGCAAGTGAAGTGCGTAATCTTGCAGCGCAGTCAGCTAAGTCATCAAAGGAAATAACTGATACCATAACTATGGTTCAACAGTCTGTAGGAAAAACAGTAGATTCTATGAAAAATATATATGAGAATTCAAACCAGCAGAAAGAAAAAGCGGATGAGATAGGAAATGTTCTCAATAAAGTTGTAGAGGCAGCATATACTGCTAATGAAGTTGCTAGAAATATAGAAAACGAGATTGCATATCAAAGAGAAATTACTGATAAGGCGAAGAATGTACTGATGTAGTATATAATTATATTAGTGATATTGATTGAATATAAGTAAATAAGGCTTTTATATGATGTGTGAAGGGGGATAACCATATGTATCAATGTCCTTGTTGCGGAGGAAGACTGATATTTGATATACCATCGCAGCAGCTGAAATGTGATCACTGTAGTAATAGCTTCAATCCATATGAAATAAGTAAAGAACATGATGCACAGGAAAGCGTTGAGTATGATGTTACTGTATTCAGGTGTCCGCAGTGCGGAGGAGAAATACTTAGTACTGATAATACAGCAGCGAATTTCTGTAGTTTCTGCGGCGCATCGACGATTCTTACCAGCAGGGTCACAAAAGAACTAAAGCCAGGGTATATCATACCATTTTCAAAAACAAAGCAGGACTGCAAGCGTGCATATAAAAGCATGATGCGTTATGCATTATTTGCACCTGGGGAGTTGAAAGACGAGAAGTTTATAGATGGATTCAGAGGGATATATATGCCGTACTGGACATATTATATTGCGCAAAAGGGTCCAGTGTGCCTTAAAGGTTCAAAAAGCCACCGCAGAGGCGATTATATATATACAGATCATTATGATATTACTGGTGATGTGGATTGCTATTATAAGGGACTTTCATATGATGCCTCATCATCTTTTGACGATGGTATAAGTGAAATTATAGCACCATATGATGTTAAGAATATGAAAGAATTTACACCATCTTTTTTAAGTGGTTTTTATGCAGATACAGCGGATGTTGCGGCGGATGTATACAGGATGGATGCAGAAGCTATAGCAGTTGATGAAACGTATAAGCATATTAAAAAAACTGCCCATCTGGGTTCTGTAAGCCTTGACAGTTATCAGGGAAATATGGAAAGAAGGCTTGGAACAGAGGTAGTATCTGAAGACAGAGCACTATTCCCAGTGTGGTTTTTATCTTATCGCAATAAAGACAGAGTTGCATATGCAATTATAAATGGACAGACAGGAAAAGCTGTTGCAGATCTGCCAGTATCACTTGTTAAATATTTCATTGGTTCGGCTTTGCTTGCAATTCCGATATTCATATTGCTTAATCTTATGTTCACGATAAGACCGAAAGTAACACTTGTAGTGGCTTCTTTTATAGCCTTGATCACAATCATAATGTATGTGAGTGAATTGAAAAAAATATACATAAAAGACAAGAAACTAGATGACAGGGGAAGAATGTATGCTGGTTTGGGCTTGGAAGAAAATATGTCTTCCATGGATAAGCTAAAAGAAGATCAAAAGCTTGCTGACAGTATAGCTGATGCCGTGGAAGAAGGCAGAAACAGAAAAGATAAGAAAAAAAGTTTATATAAAGAGAAAAGAGAAATTTCATGGACTATGAAGATTGCCATAATTGCTGTTATATTCAGCGGAGTTGTTCCGATGTTATACACGTTACAGTTTGCAGCAATATTATATGGCGGCAGTACTGTATCTTTGGGTATGGGATTTCCTATATGTGTTACATGTTTTGCAGCAGGCGTTATACTTACTGTTACCAATCATAAGATATTTAAGAATGTATCGGGAAAGAATATATCTGGTAATATAGGCTCGCTTGCGGCTATGCTTATTGCGGCGGTGTTACTCTGGTTTAATCCGGTATCTGATATATATTACTATGCAGCTGTTATTGTAGAATTAATAGCTATAATATATACTGTTACGGATCTTATAAGATACTATAATATGCTTGCAACAAGGAAGCTTCCACAGTTTGATAATTATCGTGGAGGTGATGATAATGCGTGATAAGATATATAAGCATAACAAAATAAGCAGTATAGCAGTATTTTCTGCCACATTTATGATTATTGCTGCGATATTTTTGCTTCTCTCAGTGAAAAATGCAAGAGCAGAGGACGAAAAAGACTATAAGAATGTATATATTAATCCAGATACAGGATATGAAGCTATTATTGAAGATGATGCAGCACTTATGGCAGAGAATGATTATGAAGCACTGCTTGGACCTATGAAGCAGATTACATTATATGGAAATGTGATGCTGAAAACGATAGAAACTAACAATATGTCAACAGAAGCATATATAAGAGCTCTGTATAATGAAAGATTCAAATCTGATAGTGGAACTATACTTGTAATAGATATGGATAATAGAAATATATGGATACATAGTAATGGTAAGATATATAATACTGTGACAAGCTCATATGCAGATACAATAACTGATAATGTATACAGGTATGCATCATCAGGTGATTATTATACATGTGCATATAAAGTTTTTGAGCAGGAGCTCGCTCTGCTTAAAGGGAGTAAAATATCTCAGCCCATGAAGTATATAAGTAATGCACTGCTTGCGATAGTTGCTGCTTTACTTATTAACTATGGTATTGTAAGAATGTATGTCAGAAAAAAAGTACCATCTATAAAGAAGATTATGAATGTTATATTGGTAAATAAAGCATTTGATAATTGTAAAGTAGTCCATACATACCAGAGCAAGACATATTCTCCTGTTGAATCAGATTCAGACAGTGGTTCATCAGGTGGAAGTTCATCAGGTGGCTCGTCAGGAGGTTCATCAGGTGGAGGCGGTGGTGGTGGACACAGCTTTTAAAAATAAGTTTCCAATACGTTTGTGTGTACACAATAGTATTGGGAACTTTTATTTTTTTAATACATGAAAAATGTTTTATTATATAAAAAACAGATGAAAAATTAGATGGAAAATCCAAAAAAATATAAAAAATCCAGAAATGTTAAAATGAATAAAAACCCAGTGTTTATGCGGCTTTAATAGGATATTTTACGGCTGTAAAATAAAAAAAATCAAAAAAATCGAAAAAAGTTGAAAAAAGTTGTTGACATATGTGAGGGGTGGTGCTATTATAATCAAGTCGCCGCGATACGGCAGCGACAAAAACTTAAAGAAACACTGATGAATACAGGGTTCTTTAAGAACTGAACTTTGATAACTGAACAGAAAGACAACCTTGAAAATTCTTTTTAGAATTTCGAGATGAGTACAATGATTCATTAGAATTAAGTATACATCTTTTGTGAACATCATTCAAGCAATTGAATGAATCCTTAAACACAGTATAAGGAAACTATTAAAGCTAGTTAGTTCAAAACTAACCGGATTTAAAACTCGTGTTTTTAGGGACTTGGCAAGTTGCGTAAGCAATCTTGCATGGGTTTCTGAAAGAAACACATTTTTATGAGAGTTTGATCCTGGCTCAGGATGAACGCTGGCGGCGTGCTTAACACATGCAAGTCGAACGAAGCACTTTATTTGATTTCTTCGGAATGAAGTTTTTGTGACTGAGTGGCGGACGGGTGAGTAACGCGTGGGTAACCTGCCTCATACAGGGGGATAGCAGCTGGAAACGGCTGGTAATACCGCATAAGCGCACGGTATCGCATGATACAGTGTGAAAAACTCCGGTGGTATGAGATGGACCCGCGTCTGATTAGCTAGTTGGTGAGGTAACGGCCCACCAAGGCGACGATCAGTAGCCGACCTGAGAGGGTGACCGGCCACATTGGGACTGAGACACGGCCCAGACTCCTACGGGAGGCAGCAGTGGGGAATATTGCACAATGGAGGAAACTCTGATGCAGCGACGCCGCGTGAGTGAAGAAGTATTTCGGTATGTAAAGCTCTATCAGCAGGGAAGATAATGACGGTACCTGACTAAGAAGCTCCGGCTAAATACGTGCCAGCAGCCGCGGTAATACGTATGGAGCAAGCGTTATCCGGATTTACTGGGTGTAAAGGGAGTGTAGGTGGCCAGGCAAGTCAGAAGTGAAAGCCCGGGGCTCAACCCCGGGACTGCTTTTGAAACTGCAGGGCTAGAGTGCAGGAGGGGCAAGTGGAATTCCTAGTGTAGCGGTGAAATGCGTAGATATTAGGAGGAACACCAGTGGCG